>Ga0079225_10000150_pt1 | contig 35920 bp, 32 predicted proteins | sample Poulit2012_FD_76344 | JGI IMG/M metagenome (GOLD analysis project Ga0079225, IMG submission 76344) | Agricultural soil microbial communities from Georgia to study Nitrogen management - Poultry litter 2012 | ecosystem: Environmental > Terrestrial > Soil > Agricultural land | place: USA: Georgia... | reverse complement strand
TGCTCAAGGGCACATGGACGACGCTCAAGCGCATCCACCTGGACCCCTGGCGCATCGGCGCCATCACCACAGCGGCACTCGTCCTACTCCACCTTCAACGGCCAGCCCGGTGAGAAAACCTCAGTATCCGAGTAGCCGGTCAATTACCCTCACCCGATGACGACACGCTGGGTTGGCTTCAGTCATCATCGGAGCCCCGGATGACCGCTGGCCGGTGACCGCTGGCCGATCAGCTCCCGTTGCCATCCTGCCTGATACCCCTCACAGCCGCGGGCGCTGCCCCGCCCAGCAGGCGAAGTCGTAGAACCAGAACCGGAACCTGGGGTCGGTCCACATTCTGCGGTAATGCTCCACGTCCGCAGCGGGGATCCCGGCCCGAAGGAGGGAGGATTGCATCTGCCGGACGTAGTTGTGGCTCAGGCGCGCCTCCAGGCTTCCTCCAGTTGCCGAGTGAGTCAGGTGCACCCCGTGCACATCCACCAACCCGTTATCGGCCATGTGCTGGTCGATCCGTTCAGCCCACTCGAAGGACAATCCGAGGCGGTGGGCATTGGCCAGGGCGAGTTCCTGGAACCGGTCGAAGACTTCCACGTCCTGCGGGTCGGGGCTGGCGATGATGCGGGGCAGGTGGCCGTTGTCGGCAACCAGCAACCATCCGCCGGGGGCCAGTGCCCGGGTCAGAGCGCCGAGGATCTCCTCACGGCGGGTGAGGTGCATCAGGACCAGCCGCGCGTGGATCACGTCGAAGGGCCCGCCGGCGGGCACGCCGTCGTTGATGTCATGCACCAGGACTCGAGCGCCGGGAGCATCGAGGTAGGCGGTGTCGAGATCCACTGCGGTCACCGCCCCACTCGGCCCGGCACGCTCGATCAACATCCGGGTGCTGGTACCGGCACCCGGGCCGATGTCCAGGCAGCGCGCCCCAGGTTCGATGCCGATCCCGTCAAAGGCCCGCTCGGTGTAGGGATCCCACAGCGCACTGAGGATCTCCAGCTGCTCCGCTGCGAGGTCCGCCTCTGATCCGAATACGTATTCGCTCTGCATCCGTCCTCCATAGGTGGGTGTGGTGGAGTTCTGCCTGGCCCGGCGTCTACCGGCGGGAGGGGAGCACCCCCAGCAGCCGGCCGGATCACGCCCAGCAGCCAGCCGGATCGCGCCCTACCCACGACGGAGCGGATCGCATCGGCCCCCCCACGCGACCTGCAAAGCGGCCCACGGTGCCAAGAACTCAGTCAGCGGTCAAGAGCACCATTGACATGCAATCGCTTGCCTGGTTGTCTACGCACGGCGCACCGACGCCGGTGCCACGGGCGGGGAAAGGATGAACATGGCCGGTCTGGACTGGATCGTCGTCGGTCTGTATTTCCTGGTGATGGTCGCAATCGGCATCTGGTCCCGGTCCCAGATCACCGACGCCAGCGACTTCTTCGCCGCCGGCGGGCGGATGCCGTGGTGGCTGTCCGGGATCTCCCACCACATGTCCGGCTACTCTGCGGCGGTGTTCGTGGGGTATGCCGCGATCGCCTACGACGAGGGCTTCGTGCTGTACGTCTGGTGGGCCCTGGGCATCACGATCGCGGTCACGTTCGGCGCGTTTATCTTCGCCCCCCGCTGGCCGCGGCTGCGGCAGCGCCTCAACATCGTCTCCCCGTTGGAATACCTGAAGATCCGCTACAACCTGCCGACCCAGCAGCTGCTGGCCTGGAGCGGGGCACTGCTGAAGATCTTCGACGTCGGGGCCAAGTGGGTGGCGATGGGGGTGCTGCTGAACGTTTTCGCCGGGGTCCCGCTCCTCTGGGGCATCCTGCTCACCGGGGCCGTCACCGCCGTCTACGTCACGATCGGTGGCATCTGGGCTGATGCGCTGACCGACTTCGGCCAGTTCCTGATCCAACTGGTGGCCGGTGTGGTGATGTTCGTGGCCACCATCAACATCCTCGGCGGTCTCTCATCGGTGGTGACGATGTGGGATGACCTGCCCGAGACCAACTCCAACCTCTTCAGCGGCCAGTACACCGCCCTGTTCTGCGCGGTGTACCTGCTGATCAACACGTTGAGCTACAACGGGGGCACCTGGAACCTCGCCCAGCGCTACATCGCCTCCCCCTCCGGGAGCAGGGCGCGGCGCGCCGGACTGCTCTCCGCGGGTCTCTACCTGGTCTGGCCCCTGGTGCTCTTCATGCCGATGTGGTCGGCGCCGCTGCTGCTGCCCGATCTGCAGGACACCGAACAGGCCTATGCGCTGCTGACCCTGGAGCTGTTGCCGGCCGGGCTGATCGGCCTGGTGCTAGCGGGGTTGTTCTCCCACACGATGGCGATGTCCGGCTCCGATGCCAACGCCATCTCAGCGGTGGTCACCCGGGACATTATCCCCGCCCTACGTAAGGACGGCGCGGCACTGACCAGCCGGGTGGAGCTGGCCGTAGGACGCATCGCGGTGGCGATCTTCATCCTGCTGTCGGTGTTGATCGCCGTGACCGCCGACAACTTCGGGGGCGTCCTGGGTCTGCTGATCACCTGGTTCGGCGGGCTGGTCGGGCCGATCGCGGTACCGATGCTGCTGGGCATGCTGCCGATTTTCCGGCGCTCCGGCCCCGGGGCCGCAATCACCTCCTGGGCGGTTGGACTGGTGGTCTTCGCACTGACCAACTTCGTCTTCCAGGACGCCATCGCCACCCTCGCCGAGGACCAGGTCACCGCGATCGGGGTGGGCGGCCCGGTGGTCTGCGCGATCGTGACCTACATCCTGATCGGGTGGATCCGGCCCTGGCACAACGAGGAATCCGACGCCCTGATCTCCTCACTCGAAAAGGACTCCACCGACCTGCCTGCTGAGACGATCCGCGGTGAGCAGCCGCCGGCCCGGGATTGATCCGCGCCACTTCTCAACCGGCCAGGGGGCCGTTCTGATCGGCCAGGGGGCCGTTCTGATCGGTCAGGGCGAGGATGGCCTCCCGAGCTTGCCTCACCACATCCGGGGTGAGTGCGGTGTCCCAGCACAAGGCGCCGGCCAGTCCCTCGGCCGCGTGCTGCACCACCAGGATCCGGTCCAGGTGCAGGCCGTCCCCGGCGAACTTCGACCGCCAGGACTCGGCATCGGCCTGGAGGATCTCCGACACCCCCGGAATCACCGCGAGCGTCCCCCACAGGCTCGTATCATCGAAGTGCGTCAGTGCGTTGCTGTCGTCCTCGAGCAGGGCCCGCACATACCCCCGCAGCAGCTTGCCAGGACGGTTCTCGGACAGGTCGACCCGCAGGAAGACTTGCTGCTGCAGCGTTTCCAGCAGGTCGTGGACGACGGCGGTCAGCAGCTCCTCGCGCGTGCGGAAGTGATGCAGTAGGCCGCCCTTAGAGACTCCGGCCCGGGACGCGATGGCACCGAGGGTGGCCCCGGTGCCCTCCTGTTGGACCACCTCGACGGCGGCATTCAGCACGGCACGACGAGTGCGTTCGGTATTTCGGGTCATCGGTGGCATGTGGCTCTGGTGATCGTCCTCTCCGATGTTGTAGCCTACCAAACATCCTGCCTAACCGACCATCTGGTCGGTTAGGCATTTGGCTACTGAAGACCTGCACGCGAGAGATCCTCGCCGTGCGGGTCATGACCGAAGGAGGGTCCGCGGTGTCCACCTACGAGCGTCAGGTCCTTGCGGTCTGGGGTACCACCGAGTCCGCAACGACCACCACGACCGCCCTCGCCCTTGCTATGGAAAGCGCCCGCGCGGGCCTGGAGACTCTGATCGTCGATCTCCAGCCGGACGCAGGAGCGACCGAGTGGCTCGACGTGAGACCGTACGAGCCTGGCGCGGATATAGGTCTGCTGCTCGCCGACCCCTATCCGATCGGATGGGTATCCCAGATCAGCGCACCCACCCGGTGGAATAGGAACCTGTGGGCCATTCCGGCGGCGAGCCACACTCGCGCTCCAGGCCGCGGCCGCCACACAGTCAGCCATGAGCGACTCAGGATCGCCTTGACGTCCAGCATCGACTTCGACGTCGTGGTCATCGACACTCCCCCACTCACTCCCGGGCAACTGACCTACACAGCGCTTAGTGCCGCCACCGATGCGCTCCTGGTCCTACCGGGCGAGCACGACTCGGGCAGTGTCACTCACGTGCTCAACCAGTTCGACTCGATCACCGGCACCGACAGCCCGGTCCCCACCCCCCGACTGCGTGGGATCGTCCGCGGTGCGCAGCACGGGGAACAGCCGGCGGCCGATAGTCCGCACATGTTGTCCCCGGCCATCCCCCACCACCGGTCGGTTCTGGAGGCCCGCCGCGCCCGCGAATACTTCGGCTGGCATGACCCGGGCGGCCAGGAGGTCGCCCAGGCGTACGCCACTATCGCGGCACAGGTGATCGACGCCATGGCACCGGTCAGCAGTCACCGCAGGTAACCCGGACCGCCCCCGGGACACCTTGAGGTCCCGATCGGGCTACCCCTGGCGTGCCTCATCTCGCTGACGTTCATCGGCTCACCGCGAAGTAGGCACGACGGCGATCTTGATCCCGGTCTTGTCGGCCACCGCAGTCATCGCCTCCTGCACCTGCGCCAGGCCGAAGGTGTGGGTGACGATCTGCTCGGCGTCGATCATTCCTTTCTCGAGCATCGCCACCGCCCGCACCACATCACGCCGGCGGGCGTTGGAACCGCCGGTGACCACCAACTCCTCGTAGTGGATCACATTCGGCTCCATCGCCGAGGTGCTGCCCTTGGGAAAGCCCGCGAAGTAGTTCACCCGGCCCCCGATCGCAGCGACGTCCAGGGCGAGCTGGGCCAGTTCGGGAACTCCGATGCACACCACCACCACCTCGGCGCCCCGCCCACCGGTGCGCTCGCGCACGATCGCCGCCAGGTCCTCGGTGGACGGATCCACGGTCAGTGCGGCACCGAGCCGTTCGGCAACCTGGCGCCGCTCGGCGCCCCGGTTGGCCACCAGCACCTCCTTCGCCCCGGAGGCCAGCGCGAGCTGGGTGTGCAGGAGCCCGATCGGCCCGGCACCCAGCACCACCACGGTGTCCCCAGGACGCACCTGGTACTGATCGGCCGCGTTCAGACAGCACGACAGTGGTTCGGCCAGCGCCAGGTGGGTGGGCGGCAGCTCGGCGTCGGTCTGGATCACGTTGCCGCGACGCACGGCACGCTCGGGCACCAGCAGATACTCACTGAGACCGCCGTCGATGCCATAGCCGAACAGCTCCAGGTTGCGGCACAGGTGCTCCAGGTCCCCGAAACAGGCGTCGCACCCGCCGCAGGAGACCACGATGGAGACCGTTGCCTGCCGCCCCACCTGGTAGGCGCGCACCCCCTGGCCGACGGCAGCCACGCGGCCGGCGATCTCGTGGCCGATGACCACCCCGGGACGCACTCCGGACGTCTTCTCACCACGCAGGACCCGCAGGTCGGTGCCGCATAAAGTGGTCGCCTCGACCGCCAGCAGCACCTCCCCCGGGCCTGGTTCCGGAATGGGCCGGTCCACCAGCTCCAGGTCACCGGGCGCGTTGAGCACTGCGCTGAGCATCGCCACCTCCATGGGGTATCAATCACCAGCATAGGAAACGCCGCGCACCAGCACATCGCCAAGCGGAGCCAGGCCTGTGCTCCTAGACTCCTGACTACCCGCGCGGGCCGCGCGGGTATGCCGACCGGAGGGGAAGGTATGCCGACATCCGATCCGCTCGTCATCGCCGTGGACGCCTCGACCACGGCGGCCAAGGCTGTCATCGTCGACGCCGGTGGCCAGGTCCTGGCGACCGGTAAGCAGGAGATCGACCTGCAGGTGCCCGGAGTCGGCCGCTACGAGCACGACCCCCACCAGTGGTGGACGGCCACGACGGCTGCCGTGACCGAGTCCCTGGGCGGGGTGGGCCAGGGTGAGCAGCGCCGGATCGCCGCGATCTGCCTGACCCACCAGCGGGAGACTTTCGTTGCCCTGGACCGGGACGGTGCGGCGATCCGTCCAGCGATCCTCTGGTTGGACAGCCGGGCAGCGGAGCAGATCCGCCGGATCGGCTCCGATGAGATCCACCAGTTGTCCGGAAAGCCGGCCGACACCACCCCCGCGCTGTACAAGATGGCCTGGTTGTCCGAGAACGAACCGGAGGTGTTCGCCCGGGCCGCCCGGGTGGTCGACGTGCACGCCTACCTGTCCCATCGCCTGACCGGGAGGTGGGTGAGTTCGACGGCGTCGGCGGACTCCTTGTCCTTGTTCGACATCGCCGCCGGGGACTACGCCCCTTCTCTGCTGGAACTGGCCGGGGTGGCCAGGGAGCAACTGCCCGATCTTGCCGAACCGGGCACCATGATCGGCCAGGTGGACCGGCAGGTCCTCGCGGATTGGGGTCTGACGCAGGACCTGCCATTGGTGGCCGGGCTCGGCGATGGCCAGGCGGCCGGGCTGGGCACCGCGGCGATCACACCCGAGACCGCCTACCTGAACGTCGGCACCTCGATCGTGGCCGGAGTGCACAGTCCCGATGTCCGGTTCGCCCGCAGCTACCGGACCCTGGTCGCCGGCATCCCGGGCACCTACGTCCTGGAGGCGGTGCAGAACTCCGGCTCACACCTGACCAATTGGTTCCGCCAGGAGTTCGGCGATCCGGCTCGTGGTGGCCGGGTGGATCCGGCATTGGAGGACGCCGCAGCGGCAGTGCCGCCCGGCGCCGAGGGGTTGCTCACCCTGCCCTACTGGAATGCGGTGCAGAGCCCGCACTGGGACCCCCTGGCCCGGGGCGTGATGTTCGGCTTCACCGGCCAACACACCCGCGCCCACGCCTACCGCTCGATCCTGGAGGGGACCGGGTATGAGCTCAGGCAGAACCTGGCCGGCCTGGCGCAGGGCACCGGCACGCCGCTGACCACGTTGCGGTCCACCGGGGGCGGTTCCCGCTCGGGGCTGTGGGCGCAGATCCTTGCCGATATCACCGGCCTACCGATCGTAGCCAGCAGTGTCACCGAGGTCAGCGCACAGGGTGCGGCGATGGTGGCGATGGCCGCCACCGGTGTGCACGGCAAGGGAGATATCGCCGCTGCCGCGGCCGCCATGTCCTCCGCTGATCGCACCGTCGAGCCCGACGCCGATCGCCATACCCGTTACGCCGAGATCGCCGCGGTACAGGCAGAACTGTATCCCCGCCTGGCGGGGCTCTTCGAGGAACTGCACGAGGGCACCGTCCAGGATCCGTCTTCGTGACGGGCCGGCCGGACCGGACTGTTTCATGGCGGGAATGCCCCGCCTTCATGGCAGGAACGCCCCGCCGGCCGATAGCAGCACCGGCACGATGCCCAACAGGACGAACGCGGGCAGTAGGCACACTCCCATCGGCAGCACCAGCCGTACCCCGAGCCGGGCTGCGGCGTCTTTGGCCGCATCCAGTCGCCGGGCCCGGATCGATGCCGCCGCCTGAGACAGCAGATCCTCCGGGGCCACGCCATCGACCCATGCCGGTCGCAGCGCTCGCGCCATCGGCGTGAACTCCGTGCCCGCCTCGGCCCAGGCGGCCTCCCAGTCCCCGCCCAGTTCCAGGACGGCCGCCACCCGGCGCAGCACCTCGCCCTGGGTGCCGCTCAGCGCCGTGCCCAGGGCAGCCAGCGCCGACGGTACCGCCGCTCCCGCGCTGATCGCCGCGGCCAGGATGTCCAGCGCCACCGCCGGATCCACCCGGGGTTGCGGTGATCGGGAACGCCGGGCCCACCACCGGCGAGGACGCCAGCGGCGGGCTGGGCGACGAAGCGACCACGGCAGTACCGCAACGACGATCAACGCGGTCAGGATCACCAGGGTCAGAGTGCTCATTGCCCGGCGCCCTCGGCAGTTCGCACCAGCCGGTTCACCCACACTCGACCGCCGACCATCAAAATCGCGCCGGCCACCAGGCAGACCCCGCCCCAGCCGCCGCCGAGCAACACACTGAGGGGTTCAGCGCCCCAGGCCCAACCCAGCCCCAATCCCGCCAACGGTAACCAGCTCAGCAGCCGGGCGGTGGCGCGCGGCCCGGCAAGGGCCACCCGGCGGGCGGCTTCCGCTTCCCCGGCCTCCACCAGGCCCTGGGCGCAACGATGCAACAGGTCGGCCATCGGTGCTCCCACCCGGTGAGCCACTCGGCAGGCAGTGATCGCACCCGCGACCTGATGCGCCAGGGCCTGCTGATCGCGACGAGACAGTCGTCCGTGTCCGTTCCGGGCACCCAGACCGGTGGCCAGGTCACGTAACGCCGCCGGTACGGCCTCGGTCAGCTCCGGGGGTTCCTCCTGGCCGCTCTGGGCTGCGGGAGCCACCGGGCGGGCGGGAAATTCCTCGGCCAGGGCCGCAGACCAGGCGGCGCTGACCGCGGACCCGGCTCGCAACCGGACCGCCACTTCGATCAGCACCCGGCCGAACTGGGGTTGGTGCCCGCTCCGGCGCCTGGTGGGGCCACCAGCGCCGCCGAACCCACGCGCGGCGGCGCTGGCCGACCTCGCCGCGGTAGCCGCGCATGCCCATCGGGGGGCTGAACGCCCAGGTGAGCAGGACCAGCAAGCCGATCAACGTCACCGAGAGGACCACAGCGCTCACCCGATCCCATCGAGCCGGTCAGCCAGGACCGGCCAGGCCGGCCCGGGTCGCAGGCCGCCGTCGGGGTCGGCGACCAGCGCGACCTTGCTGACCAGCTGCCCAGCTTCCAGGGTCAGCACCGCAATCTGTTCCACCCGCCGCCGCGGGCCCTCCCGGCCCAGGTGCACGATCGCATCGAGGGCACTGCAGGCCTGCACGGCAACCGCCTCCGGGCCCAACCCGGCCAACGACCCGAGCGCGATCAGCCGGGCGGGGACATCGACCGCGGCGTTGGCGTGCACCGTGGCCCACCCGCCGTCGTGACCGGTGTTCAGGGCCGCGAGCACCTCCCGTACCTCCGCGCCCCGGCACTCCCCGAGCACCAACCGGTCCGGCCGCATCCGCATCGCGGTGCGCACCAGAAAGTCCAGTCCCACTCCGCCCGCACCTTGGATATTGGGCCGTCGTACCTGCAGGTGCAGCACATGCGGATGATCGGGCGCCAGCTCGGCGGCTTCTTCAATACAGATGATCCGTTCTTGTCCGGGGACCAGACTCAGCATCGCCGCCAGCAACGTCGTCTTACCCGCACCGGTGGCACCACTGACCATCACATTGGCTCGCAATGCCACCAATTGCTGCAGCACCTGGGCACCGGCGTCGTCGATGAATCCGCTGCGGCACAACTCCTCGACGGTGAACGCCCGGCGCCGGAAGGTGCGCAGGGAGATCAACGCCCCATTTCCGGCCAGGGGCGGCAGGATCGCGTGCATCCTGGTGCCATCCGGCAAGCGGCCCTCGGCGACCGGGGCGGCGTCGTCCAGACGCTGCCCGGCGGCGGCCGCAAGCCGGGTCGCCAACCGGCGCACCGGGCCCAGCGCCAACCCCTGGGTGCGCACTAGCCCACGGCCGCGGTCCACCCAGACCGCACCGTCACCGTTGACCAGGACATCGGTGACCTGGGGGTCGGCGAGCAAGGGCTGTAGCGGCCCGGCGCCGGCCATGTCTGCCTGCGCACGGCGGGACAGGTGAAGTCGCTCGACGTCGGAGCGCAGGCCCGGCAACCCACGCACTGCGCGAGAGAGACCACCCCCGCCGGCCAGTCCCTGGTTCCCCCGCGCCCCGGCTTCGATGACGTGGTGCCGGACCTGGGCGACGTCTTCGTCCGGAACGCTGCCCGGGTCCGGCTCCGGTGCCGAGGCCATCTACCCGGCCAGACCCAGGGTGTTGACCAGTTCTCGCCCGGCTCGCATCAACGGGCCACTGGACTGATCGCCGGGAGCCACACCGCGTTCGATGGCGGCCGGCAGGGAACGCTCCGGACGCATCTGCAAGGTCAGCGGCAACTCGCAGGCAGCTGCCAGTTCCTTGGCGCTCAGCCCGCCTGGCGCGGGGCCGCGCACTACCAACCGGACGTCGGTGTGCCCCAGAGCCCGCTGCACCGCCTGGACACCAGCCGCGGAGATCACATCGCATCCGGCCACCAACACCACCATTGCGCACCGCCCGGCCCAGGTGGCCCAATCCTGCCGGCGGGAGATGTCCAGCACTACGACATCCACGCCGGCAGCCAGAGCATCGACCACGTGCCGCGCGGCGGCGGGCCCGGCCCCGCCGCGCCAGTCTGCGGAGAGCACCCGAACTGAATGCCAGGCAGGCAACGCCTCAGTGAGTTCGGCAGCCGCGAAGCGGCCCCGGTCCTCACCCAGGTCCGACCACCGCAGCCCAGGTTCCTTCTCCATCCCCAGCAGCAAGTCCAGACCTGCACTGTGAGCATCCAGATCGACCAGGGCCGTACGCGCCTGCTCGGCGGCGCTGGCCCGGGCCAGTACCGCGGCAAGTACCGAAGCCCCGACCCCGCCCCGGGCCCCGAGCACCCCCACTACCTGAGCCTGCTGGCGCACGGCAGCCTCGCGGATCCGCCTCAGCAGGTCCTCGGCTCCATCGGGCAGGTGCACGGCCAGGGTCTCATCGCGAACATCGCCACCGGAGGGTGTTACCCAGATGGCCTTCGGCCCCGGTGCCCACACCTGGTCCTCGGCACAGACCTCCTCGACACTGTCCAGCAGCAGGTCAGCCTCGGGCGGTGCCGAACCCGGCGGGCAGACCAGCAACTGCCCCGCCACCAATTCGGTCACGCTCCGCACGTGGTCGATCAACTCCCCGTCCGAGGACCGCAGCGCGATCACCGGTTGATGTTCACCCATCGGATTCCTTCCACCTCGTCGCCCACCGACGTCGCTTTTACTGTGCCCGCCGGCCCCCACGCCCGGGATCGACGTGGGGCAGCTGTGGACACCATCGCGGCCGGCGAATCCTGTGGACAACGCAACTCATCCGCAGCCACCACACCCGCGCCGCAATGTCAAGACCCTGGACCCCTACCAATCGGTCGCTCCTCGGAGTAGAAAGAAAGAACAACTTCATCGAGCAGTGAGAACCCACGTGCGACCAGTCCACGCATAGGACCGGGCGAGCGGGCACAGTTCCCGTAGCGACCCACATCATGTGCGCGCCTGATAGCTCACCGGCAGATGAGGTCGACGACGACGCCGTCCGCGGCGTCGTCGTTGCGTGCAGCTGATGCGGCTCCGCAGGTAGCCGAGCCCACCGGCCCGCCGCCAACGTCTTGGCCGGTCTGCGGCGTGCCTGCGGCGGCGGAATTTCCACGCTCGCTACGGTGATTGCATCCCAGACCGATGTGGAGGCACCGTGAGCACCCAGCCGCCTCGCGATGACGCGAACGACTTGCACCAGGACCCACCGGCCCCGGCTGCGGGCTCTCGTGGTCAGGACCAGGAAGCACCGGCCGAGGGCCCGGACGCCGCTGGCCCGGCCCCGGATGCCACCGGGGCCGATGCCGACCCGAGCTCCGGTCCCGCCCCAGGGCTCGCAGATGCGCCCGGCCCCGAAGAGCCGGCGGGCACTCAGGCACCGGAGTCCGCGGCCGCACCGGCCGCCGCGGACTCCGCGAGCGCCACCGACGCGTATGCCGCCACGTACGGCGAGGATGAGCCTGCCGCCGGGACCGGAACAACACCCGCCTCCGGCGCCGCAGGGGCAGCAGAGCCCGCAGCGGAGCCCACCGACCGCTTCGACCCGGCCGAGGGGCAGACGCCAGCGGCCACAACGCCAGTAGCACCAGCAGAGCCAGTGGGCCCGGCGGGTTCAGCACCCAGCGCTGAAGAGGATGAAGCACTCCGCGCCGAGCGAGCCCGCCGGTTCGGCAAGTTCGGCCGGCGCACCGAGGAGGATGACCTCGGGGAGCCGATCGATGGTGAGGTCCGCACCACCGCGTTACCCGCCGGCGAGCCGGCGGGTGCGGACACCTCCCCCGCAGGTCAGCCCGTGGCCGGCGCCCCCGTGGAGGAGACGGTCATCAACGAGGAGAACCCCTTCGAGGACTGGGACGACCCACCACGTTCGCGCGCCAGCGCCCACTGGTGGGGAGCCCTGATCGCGTTGGTCTTCACCCCGGTCGCGTGGTACCTGTTGGCCGACGGTGGGGAACGCTGGGTGCACAGCCAGGAGGTCAATCCCGATGCGATCCACTTCGGTGCCCTGGTCGAGATCGCCGGCGGTTTGTTGGCACTGGCCGCGGTGCTGCTGGCCACGCGGTGGTCCTCGGTGGGTGCGATCATCATCGGTTCGATCGGGACGCTGATCGGCGCCGCCTTCCTGGCCATTCCCCAGATCCTCCAGGACTTCCTGGCCGACTACAACGACATCTTCGGTCGACTCGGCCAATTTGGGCAGAACGTCTATAACCACCTGCTCGCCGACGGAAACGCCGGTCGGATCCTGGCTTACGGCGTCGTCCTGATCTTTGCCGGAGTGATCTCCCACGGCGCCCGCCGGCAGGGACGTCGGGAAGAGCGCCGACGGGCTGCAGCAGAGCTCTGAACCCGCGGGGGGCGATGACACCCTGACCGAACTGCGGTACGCAGGTGCCACCACGGACCAAGTCGTCCTAAGGTGTGCACTGTTGATGCGCACCGTAGATGCTGCCTGGAGGCAAGATGAGTGACGAGGCCACGACCAATCCTGCCCTGGAGAACCTGCTCCAGGAGACACGGACCTTCCCGCCGGACGAGGCGTTCGCGGCCCAGGCCACCGCACAAGCTGACTTGTACACCCGTGCCGCCGAGGACCGGGTCGGCTTCTGGGCCGACCAGGCACGCCAGTTGCTGACCTGGAACACCCCGTTCACCGAGGTGCTCGACTTCTCCGAGGCTCCCAAGGCCAAGTGGTTCGCAGACGGTGAGCTGAACGCCGCCTACAACGCCGTCGACCGGCACGTTGAGGCAGGCAACGGGGACCGGGTGGCGATCTACTTCGAAGGCGAGCCCGGCGATTCGGCAACGCTGACCTATGCCGACCTGCAGCGCGAGGTATCCAAGGCGGCCAACGCCCTGACCACCATGGGCGTGCAGACCGGGGACCGGGTAGCCATCTACATGCCGATGGTGCCCGAGACCGTGATCGCGATGCTCGCCTGCGCCCGGATCGGCGCACCCCACTCGGTGGTCTTCGGCGGGTTTTCCGCCGACGCGCTGCACTCGCGGATTATCGACGCTCAGGCCGAGATCGTCATCACTGCCGACGGTGGCTACCGCCGCGGGAAGCCTTCTTCGCTCAAACCCGCTGTCGATGAGGCCGTGGACCGCGGCGACACTCCAGTGCGGCAGGTGCTGGTGGTCCAGCGCACCAAGCAGGAGGTGGCCTGGACCGAGGGCCGGGACGTGTGGTGGCACGAGGCGCTGGCCGCTGAATCCGAGAGCCACACCCCCGTGACCGTGGGCGCCGAGCACCCACTGTTCATCCTCTACACCTCCGGCACCACCGGCGCCCCGAAGGGGATCCTGCACACCACCGGTGGCTACCTGACCCAGACCGCCTTCACCCACCGCTCGGTCTTCGACCTGAAGCCGGAGAGTGACGTCTATTGGTGCACCGCCGATGTCGGCTGGGTCACCGGGCACTCCTACATCACCTACGGGCCGCTGGTGAACGGCGCCACCCAGGTGATCTATGAGGGCACACCGAACACGCCGAACGAAGGTCGCTGGTGGGAGATCGTCGCCAAGTACGGCGTCACCATCTTCTACACCGCACCGACCGCAATCCGCACCTGCATGAAGTGGGGCGAGGAGTTCCCGGCTGAGCACGACTTGTCCTCGCTGCGAGTGCTGGGGAGCGTGGGGGAACCCATCAACCCAGAAGCCTGGATGTGGTACCGCCGCGTCATCGGCAACGACCGCACCCCGGTAGTGGACACCTGGTGGCAGACCGAGACCGGGGCGATCATGATCTCCCCGCTGCCGGGTGTGACCGACGCCAAGCCCGGCTCGGCACAGGTGGCCCTGCCGGGTATCACCGCCGAGGTCTGGGACGAGTCCGGCAAGGACGTCGGCCCCGGCGGTGGTGGGTACCTGGTGCTGACCGAACCGTGGCCGGCGATGCTGCGCGGCATCTGGGGTGATGAGCAGCGCTTCAAGGACACCTACTGGTCCCAGTACGAGGGCGTCTACTTCGCCGGGGACGGCGCCAAGTACGACGACGACGGCGATATCTGGGTGCTCGGCCGAGTCGATGACGTGATGAACGTCTCCGGGCACCGGCTGTCCACCACGGAGATCGAATCGGCGCTGGTCTCCCACGAGTGGGTTGCCGAGGCCGCAGTCGTCGGTGCGACCGATGATGTGACCGGTCAGGCGGTCGTGGCCTTCGTGATCCTGCGGGGCGATGCCCTGGAGCGTGCCAACGGCCCCGGAGAGGGTGAGGACGTGGTGGCCACGCTACGCAACCACGTAGCCAGCGAGATCGGTCCGATCGCCAAGCCCCGCTCGATCCTGGTGGTCGCCGAACTGCCCAAGACCCGCTCGGGCAAGATCATGCGCCGGCTACTGCGCGACGTCGCCGAGAACCGTCAGGTGGGCGATGTCTCCACGCTGGCGGATTCCTCGGTGATGGATCAGATCACCGCGGGTCTTTCCGGGGGCTCCTCCGACTGACGCGAGGTTCCTCACGCGAGGTTCTTGGCGCGAGGGGACACCCGCCGCGCGACGGGGCACGCTATGGCGTGACCTGTCGCGGGGGATCGTGTCCCCTCGCGTTCGTCTGCGCGGGTGCCGGCGAGCCCGCCGTGCCGGGAACGAGGCACCGAACGGGCCCACGGGTAGTGTTCGCCCAATGAGTGTTGACCCCTACGTGGTGTACCCCGAGGGTCCGTGGGAACACCGGATGGTCGCAGCTAACGGCAGCCGGTTCCACCTGGCAATCGCCGGGCCCGACGACGACACGGCGCCGTTAGTGCTGCTGCTGCACGGCTTCCCGCAGTTCTGGTGGGCCTGGCGCCACCAGCTGACGTCCCTGGCCGAAGCCGGCCATCGTGTGGCGGCGATGGATCTGCGCGGCTACGGCGGGTCGGACAAGCCGCCGGGAGGGTACGACATCCCGTTGCTGGCCGACGACGTCGCCGGTGTGATCCGCTCCTTGGGCCACCGGGGAGCGGTGGTGGTGGGACACGGGATGGGTGCGGTCGTCGCCTGGTCGATGCCGTCCCTGACCCCGGGAGTGGTGCGGGGTGTGGGTGTGCTGGGGATGCCCCATCCGGTCTACCTCACCTCCCTGGTGCTGCGCACCGCACCGCCCCGGACGTTGAAACTGATCGCCCGCGTGCAGGCCCCCTGGTTCCCGGAGCGGGCCATCACGCACGGACAGCTGGTCAGCCGGGTCCTGGACACCTGGAGCGCACCCGGATGGCGCTGCCCGGATACCGAGCTGTACACGGCGGCGATGCGCCTGCCGTTCGCCGCCCACTCTGCGATGGAACAGGTGCGCTGGCTGGTGCGCTCCACCCCGCGTTCGGACGGCCGCCGGTTCCGCTCGGCCATCTCGGCCCCGGTGCGGGTTCCGGTGCTGTCCCTGCACGGTTCCGCCGATGGGAACCTGCCGCCGCACGCCGGACGCCGGGACCGGGAGATGGTCAGCGGTTCCTACACCCGAATCATCATCGACGGTGCCGGGCACTTCCTGCCCGAGGAGGCGCCCCGGCAGATCACAAACACTCTGACCGACTGGCTGGGGCAGATCAGCACGCCGTCCTGACCGCCGCCGAGGCACCCCGCCCTGCCGGCGCGGCGTTCCGGGGGCTTTACCGCTGGGTCGCTGGTGTGGGCTCGCCCATGTTCGAGGCAATCGCGGCGTCCTGCGCGCTAGATGCGCCCGTGGGTGGCACACTGTGGAATACCTCACACGCCGATGAAGGGATCTTCGATGAACGAGGCCGTGGTCCGGTCCGCTCCACTGTTCGCTGAGTTGAACGACGAGTCCTATACCGCCGTACGAGCGAAGATGACCGACTTGACCTTCCGGCGCGGGGAGGAGATCTTTCACGAGGCTTCCCCCGGTGACCGGCTCTTCATCATCGCCAGCGGCAAGGTGAAACTCGGGCACACCGCCCCGGATGGCCGGGAGCACCTGCTCGCCATTCTTGGCCCCGGGGAGATCCTGGGCGAGGTGTCGCTGTACGACCCGGGCCCGCGCACCGCAACAGCGACCGCGCTGGCGAATACCGAACTGGCCGAACTGGGGCACACCGATCTGTTGCGGGTTCTGGATGAGCGCCCGGAGATCTCCCAGCATCTACTGCGATCACTGGCCCAGCGTCTACGGCGCACCAACAACATCGTTTCGGCGCTGATCTTTTCCGACGTCCCCGGACGAGTAGCGCGGGCGCTGCTGGACCTGGGTCGCAGGTTCGGCCAGCAGACCGATCACGGCGTGCGGGTCACCCACGACCTGACCCAGGAAGAACTCGCCCAGCTGGTCGGCGCCACCCGGGAGACAGTGAACAAGGCCCTGGCCGAGTTCTCCTCCCGGGGCTGGCTGCAACTACACGGCCGCAGCGTGACCCTCATCGACATCGAGAAATTGCGCCGCCGGGCCCGGTGACTCCTCGGCGCTGACCGGTAGAGCCGGCGCTGATCCGCCTGATGCACCGCTGATCCGCCTGATGCACCGCTGATCCGCCTGATCCGCAGGGCCGGCCCTGATATGCAGAGCCGACATCGGGCGCCGCCGGGCGCCGGGCGCACCGAGCTGTGCGGCCCGGTCGGCTCCTGCGCCCACCGGCCGGCGGCGCCCGCCACCACGACCGCCGTCGGCACGCTCAGCCGGTGACGGCGAAGATGACCTCCACCTCCACCGGAGCATCCAGCGGTAGCGCGGCCACGCCCACAGCCGAACGAGCGTGTACCCCGGCTTCTCCGAAGACCTCCTGAAGCAGGTTCGAGGCGCCGTTGATCACCCCGGGCTGGGCGGTGAAGGCGGGGTCGGAAGAGACGAACCCCACCACCTTGATCACCCCGGTGAGTTTGTCGACGTCGCCCATCAGTGTGGCTGCCGCAGCGATGGCGTTCAGCGCACACACTCCGGCCATCTCCTCGGCCTGTTCGGCCGAGACCGCCGCACCGACCTTGCCGGTCAGCGGCAGCGCGCCGTCGACCATCGGCAACTGTCCTGAGGTCATCACGGTCTCGCCGTGGCGCACCGCCGGGACGTAGGCAGCCACCGGGGGCACGACGTCGGGCAGTGTTAAGCCGAGTTCACTGAGTCTGGTGCTGATGCTCATACCTTCTCCCGCTTCAGGTAGGCGATCAGGTTGTTGGTGCCCTCCGGGCCCGGTACCACCTGCACCAACTCCCAGCCGTCAGCGCCCCACTGATCCAGGATCGCCTTGGTGTTGTGGATGATCAACGGAATCGTTGCGTACTCCCAAGTAGCCATAGCGACGATCCTAAAGCAGCGGAAGGCGACGCTGGTCAGCCGCTGGCCGCGGTGCGCGCTACCTGGCGACGGTTGCGGCCCATCCCCCAGCGCTGCCCGAGTAATGCGTCCAGCGCCGGGCCGTCCAGACCCCGGAACATCTCCGTCCAGGACGCGGTCTCCGGTGCTCGCCGCAGCAGTGCCCGGCGTTCGCGTTCGGTCATTCCACCCCAGACGCCGAACTGGATCCGGTTGTCCAGGGCGTCGGCCAAGCACTCTGTGCGTACTGTGCACGAGAAACAGATCTCACGCGCCGACCGTTGCGCGGCGCCCTGGACGAACAGGTCATCAGGTTCCTGTTTGGCGCACGCCGCCTGAGCCGTCCAACTCTCGTCAATGTCCACACTCATCGCCAAACCTCCACGTTGAGGACGCGTGACGCAGGCCCAATGCCGCGCCACCGCTTTGCCGGTTCTTGGCAATCTAGGGGACAAGATCTATGTTGTCCAAACCCAGCCGTTTGGGCCCGATCCTGAAGTCGCTTCAGGACCGCGCCCGGTGCCTTGGAACCGCATGATTCTGCGGCTGAGACGAAGTACAACAATGCTGTAACGGCAGGTGTTCTCGCCGCCTCGAGGGCCCGCTGCGGGGCTCCTGCGGGCCTCCTGCGGCGACATCCGGCGGCGGCAAGCGAGACGGATCTCACCGCTGTGGACGCAAACCCGGTCCAGAATCTTCACACTCGGCGTCGTAGGCTTAGTGTTATGGCCTCCTCTCCACGCCGCACCTCCCGGGCAGTCAACCCTGCTCAGTTGCTTTCGTTGTTCCTCGGGTTCTTGCTCGTGGCTGCAACCGGCGGCCTACTCACTGCGGGGATGGCCATGCCGATGGTGGCCGCCGTCGGCGCCACCTCCGAAGCCTCCACCCGACTCTTCGATGAGCTACCCACCGAGCTGGGCAATGAGACGCTCTCGGAGCAGTCCACGATGTACGCCGAAGACGGCACCCTGCTGGCTACCTTCTACGCCGAGAACCGCATCGTGGTTCCGCTGGAAGACATCTCGGAGAACATGATCGACGCGGTGATCGCGATCGAGGACCAGCGCTTCTATGAGCACGGCGGGGTGGACCCCGAGGGCCTGATGCGCGCGGCGGTGGAGAACCTCACCGGCGCCTCCCAGCAGGGTGGCTCCACCCTGACCCAGCAGTATGTGAAGAACGTACTGATCGAGGCCGGCCAGCAGGCCGGTGACCCCGAGGCCGTCGAAGAAGCCCGCGCGCCCACCCTGGGCCGGAAGTTGCGCGAGGCGAAGCTGGCCATCTCGGTGGAACGGGTGAAGACCAAGGACGAGATCCTCGAGGGCTACCTGAACATCGCCCAGTTCGGCCGCTCCCAGTGGGGTGTGGAAACCGCCTCGCAGTACTACTTCAACAAAGATGCCGCGGACCTGAGCGTCGGGGAGTCGGCGGTCCTGGCCCGGATCACCCAGTCCCCGGCCCGCTGGGACCCCGAGACCAACCCGGAGAACGCCGAGGCCGGGCGCAACACCGTACTTGCCACGATGCTCCGGCAGGACTTCATTACCCAGGAAGAGCACGACGAGGCCGTCGAGGAGGAGATCGAGGACATGCTCGATATCACTCCCACTCAGAACGGGTGCACGGCGGCCGGAAACGCCGCCTACTTCTGCGACTACGTGGTCCGCACCATCCTCCAGGACCCTGCCTTCGGTGATGACACCGACGAACGCCGGCAACTGCTGAACCGCGGGGGCCTGGAGATCCAGACCACGATCGACCTGGACGCCCAGGACGCCGCGCACGAGACCGTCATGAACAATGTGCCCGCGGACGACCCGTCGGGAGTCTCCTCCGCGATCTCCACCGTTGAGCCCGGAACCGGTGAGATCGTGGCCATGACCCAGAACACCGAGCACGGCCCGCCCACTGAATCCAACCCGCGCGGCACGCAGGTGAACTTCAACGTGGACCGCGCCTACGGCGGCGGTGGCGGCTTCCCCACCGGATCGACGTTCAAGGTCTTTGTCCTGGCGGAGTGGCTGCGTTCGGGTAACTCCCTATCCGAGATCGTCGACGGTTCACCGGGGCAGCACTTCCCCCGCAGCTCGTGGAACTTCAGCTGTGCCCCCACCGTCGCCGATGACTACGACCCCGGCAACATCGAAGGGATCGGCACCGGCCCGATGTCGGTGCTGGATGCCACCGAGCAGTCGGTGAACACCGCATTCGTGGACATGGCCAACCAGCTCGACGTGTGCGACATCGACGAACTGGCCCGGTCCACCGGTATGCACCTGGGCACCGGCGTTGACGAGGCCTCCGGGCGGGCCCTGCGGCTGAGCCCGTCGATGGTGCTCGGCCCGAATGAGATCGCCCCGCTGACCATGGCCGCGTCCTTCGCCACCTTCGCCTCCGGGGGCACCTACTGCCGCCCCATCGCGATCACCGGGGTGACCGGCCCGGACGGTGAGGATATCCCGGTCCCCGAGCAAGACTGTGAGCAAGTCCTGGACTCCGATGTGGTGAACGGGATGAACCACGCGCTGCAGCGAGTGGTCGGGCAGCGATCCGGTACCGGTTGGCGGGCTGACATTCCCGACCGGCCGACCGCCGGGAAGACTGGAACCTCCAACGACAACGGCCACGCCTGGTTCGTCGGCTACGTTCCCCAGCTGGCGACCGCGGTATGGGTGGGCCACTCCGAGGGCAACGTCCCGATGCAGAACATCACCGTCAACGGGCAGTTCCACCGCAACCTCTTCGGCGGTGCGGTGCCGGCGCCGATGTTCGGCGAGTACATGAGCCAGGCCACCGACGGGATGAGCGTGGAGAACTTCCCGGAGGCCGATGACGAACAGATTCACGGTGACCGGGTACCGGTCCCCAACGTCGTCGGACAGAGCGTCAACTCGGCCACCGACAGCCTTGAGGGCGCCGGGTTCGCGGTTGAGGTCGGCGATGAGGTGGACAGCGGAAACGTTGACGACGGCGACGTCGCGCGCACCTCTCCCTCCTCGGGTTCACGGGTGCAACCCGGGTCGACGATCACCCTGGAGCCAAGCGGTTCCTCCGACGACGATGACGATGATGACGACGACGATGACAGCAACGGCGATGACGATGATGAGTAGCCTCACCACCGAACGGGGCCGGCGCTGAGCGGGACGGCTACCGGCCGGGGGCTTGCCCGGGCCGGCGGCGCCCTGGTGGCCCTGGGGGCCGGGACCCTGGCCTGGTCTCTGATCGAGGCCCAGTGGTTCGCCCTGCGCCACGCCCGGGTGCCGGTGCTCCCGACCGGCTCGGCTGAGGTGCGGCTGCTGCATATCTCCGACCTGCACCTCGTACCCCGGCAGCGCCGCAAGATCGCCTGGGTGCGGTCCCTGGCCGAACTTCGCCCCGACCTGGTGATCAATACCGGGGACAATATGGCCCATGAGCACTCTCTGCCTGCGGTGCTGACGGCCCTCGAACCACTGCTGGACTTCCCCGGCGCGTTCGTGATGGGTTCCAACGACTACTACTCCCCGGTGTGGAAGAACCCGGCGCGCTATCTGCGCCCCCGTGCCCCGGGAGTGCCCACCGGCCGGGCTCCGACACTGCCGGGGGCTGAGCTCGGACGGGCACTGGTCAGCGCCGGCTGGCGAGATATGGGCAATACCCGCGCCCAGCTAGTCACCGGTGGCACCGAGTTCAGCCTGGTGGGGGTGGATGATCCACACCTGGACCGCGACGACTTCCCCGCGCCCGACCCGGGCGGCGGGACGCAGGCGCCAGCGGTGCACCTGGGATTGACCCATGCGCCCTATCAGCGGGTGCTGGCAGCGATGCGCTCCGATGGCGTGGACCTGACACTCGCCGGTCACACCCACGGCGGTCAGGTATGCCTGCCGGGATACGGGGCGCTAGTGACCAATTGCGACCTCGATACCGGCCGCGGGAGCGGGCTGCACGGCTGGCCCGGGGCCCGCCCGACCGCCGGCGACCAGGACTCGATGTGGCTGCACGTCAGCGCAGGCCTGGGCACCTCACCGTTCACGCCGGTGCGCTTCGCCTGCCGCCCGGAGGCCACATTGCTGACCCTGACGGCCGCAAAGTGAGAGCCAGCACACCTCGATTTCCTCCCTCGCCGCTCCCTCCGCTATTCTGACCTGGCTCCATCGGGGTGTGGCGCAGCTTGGTAGCGCGCCTCGTTCGGGACGAGGAGGTCGTGGGTTCAAATCCCGCCACCCCGACCATGTGGATCCGGCCCTGACTGCAGCCACGCAGTCAGGGCCGGAGCCATCTCAGAGCAGTGGCACATCCGGGATTTCAGCTATACCGGTGGCTGGGCGGCCGCGGAATTCAGCGGCGGTCAGCCGCCTTCCCGCCGTGGCAGACTGGCCGAGTGAGCGAAGCAAACCAGACACCACCAGCCGCACCGAACAAGCCCTGGATACTACTGATCGGTGGGTCTGGCCTGGTGGGGTCGATGATCGGACCGGCACTGCACGCCAACTATCAGCTGCGGGTGCTGGACCTGCACGAGCCGGAGTACGCCGTCGATGATCTGGTCACGGCCTCGGTACTGGACTTCGACGCCCTCGTGCGCGCCTGCACCGGTGTCGAGGTGGTCGTCTACCTGGCGATGGGGCCGAAGGACAAGGAGAACTGGGCCGCCCCCGAGGTAGAGAAGGGGCAGTTCGACGTGAATGTCACCGGGCTGTACCTCTCCCTCCGGGCGGCAGCCCAGGCTGGTGTGCACCGGGTGGTGCTGACCAGTTCCATGTCCGTCTTCGATGAGCACCCCAGCTCCGAACCCGGCCGGCACGCCAGGACCAACGCCACCGACGCCTACGGACTCTCGAAACGTCTCGGTGAGGATGTGTGTGCCGCTGCGGTCAGTGAGTACGGAATCTCAGCGACCGCGTTGCGGCTGTCCCTGCCGATGAGCGATGAGGAATACCTGGCTCAACCCGACCCCACGCGGCAGGCCAAGTGCACTGCCGCGACCGACGTCGTGGCCGCGTTCACCGCGGCGGTGCACCGCCGCGGTGAGGGATTCACCCCGGTGCAGATCGCCGGCGACCCGGCCGGCCGCTTCCACGACCTCGCACCGGCCCGGGAGCTCCTCGGCTGGGAGCCCCAGATCGTGCCGGGTCGGGCCGGCGACGCCTGAGTCATTCGTGCTCGACGGTGCTGAGCCGGAAGGTGCGCATCGGCCGGTTCCGCCATGCGATCAGCGCGATCACCAGCATGCTGGACAGCCCGCCGGAGACCAGCGCGAACGGTGCCGAGGTGAACTGAGCCACCAGGCCGCCGCGGGCATTGCCGAGTTCCGGCCCGGCCACCCCGAGGGTGTGTTCCAGGGCGTTGACCCGGCCGCGGTGAGTGTCTGGGGTGACCATCTGGATCATCCCGCCGCGGGAGACCACCAAGATGGTGTCAGCTCCGCCGGCGAGCACCAGCATGCCCATCGCCAGCCACGCCGGGCCGGCGAGACCGAAGAGGGTCAGCGCCAGACCCCAGATGCCGGCCGCGCAGAGTTGGACCACCCCGGGCCGGTCGGCGCGGGTCACCCATCCGGAGGTGAGGCCGGCGAGCATCCCGCCGATGGCCACACAGGAGAGGAACAGTCCGAGGGTTTCCGGGTTGCCCCCGAAGCGAACCTCGTTGACCAGCGGAAACAGCGCGACCGGCATCGCCAGCAGGGTCGCACCGAGGTCGATGCCGAAGGCCCCGCGCAGCACCGCCCGGGACCGGACGAAGGTGAATCCTTCAGCGATAGCGCGAAAGCCCGGCCGCCTGGCGCCTTCGGCCAGCGGCATCGGCGGCAGGCGGATGATCCCGTACAGCGAGGCCAGCACCGCCGTGGCATAGACGCCGAAGGACACCGATAGGTCCCACCAGCCGATCAGCACGCCTCCGATCGCCGGGCCCAGCAGCATGGCGCCCTGGACGCTCAGATGCTGTAGCGCCACCCCTGCCATGACTTCCTCGCGGGCCAGCAATCGCGGCACGAACGTGCGCCGGGCCGGCGCGTCGACCGCTCCGGTGCCGGCACCCAGTGCGACGAGGGCGAACAGCACCACCAGGGAGTCCCAGCCGGCCAGTATCTGGATGGCGAGCCCTAGTCCGACGCAGGCCTGCACCGTGGTGGTCACCCGAACCAGGGACCGGCGATCCACCGCATCGGCGATCGCCCCGCCCAGCACACCGCAAACGATCAACGGAACGGCCCGGACGACCCCGATCGCTCCGGTCCAGATCGGACTGCCGGTCATCTCCCAGACCTGGTACAGCACCGCCACCATCATGACCTGACCGCCGGTGATCGCTAGCACCCCGGAGAACCAGAGCCGGCGAAAGGCGGAGCTGGAGCGCAGTGGCCGGATGTCGACCAGGCCCCGCTGCAGAATCACTGGCCGGGCCCCGACAGGTGGGCGGCCAACCGGAGACAACGGGCCCGCTGCCGCCAGCGATTGTCGTACTCACGCACAGGAGAAGGCACGCAAGGAAACGTAACAGTGCCGTCACATCATTTGCTGCTCAGCCCGCGCCCCCGACGTGACCTCGACGCCGGGCCCGCCCCCAGGAACACTGGGTCCATGCCCGTTCCCCAGTTCATCGTTGACCTACGAAAGCGAATCGGCCAGGACCTGCTCTGGTTGCCCGGTCTGAGCGCCGTCGTCCTCCACGAGGATGGGCAGATCCTCCTCGGCCGGCGCTCGGACACCGGAAAGTGGGCGGTCATCAGCGGCATCCCCGAACCAGGTGAGGAGCCGTCGGCCGCCATCGAGCGCGAGATCCTCGAGGAGACCGGGGTGCAGGCCCGGGTACGCACGCTGGCATCGGTGCGCACCACCCCGCCGATCATCCATGCCAATGGTGACCGTGCCCAGTACCTGAACCTGAACTTCATCGCCGACTACCGCAGCGGGCACGCCCACGTGGGCGACGACGAGTCTCTCGAGGTCGGCTGGTTCCATCCCGAGACGCTCCCCGAGCCGATGACCGCATCCTCACTCGAACGGATCCAGGACGCGGTTACCTACCTCAACGACCCCGCAGGTGGAGCCCTCCTCACCCGCTGAGCGGCAGTCCTCAACTGCTCAGCGCGGCGGAGGCAGGTCGGGTGAGGCCGGTCGGGCGGACATCGCCCGACGGCGGCGCGCAGCGTCAGCCAGGCCGGTGAGCGCCTTTGCGGTGGTCTCCCAGGACATACAGGCGTCGGTCACCGACTGCCCGTAGGTCAGGCCTGTCGGTGCGGGTTCCTGGCGCCCTTCGGCCAGGAAGCTCTCCAGCATCACCCCGGCAATGCCATGCTGGCCATCGGCCACCTGGGCGGCGATCTCACCGGCCACCTCGGCCTGGCGCACGTGGTCCTTACCGCTGTTGCCGTGGCTGGCGTCCACGACCAGCCGCTGCGCGCGACCGGCCCGGCCGAGCAGGTCGAGGGCCGCTGCGACCTGCTCCGCGCCGTAGTTCGCACCCGCACGTCCGCCGCGCAGGATGACGTGGCCATCGGGATTGCCGGCAGTTTCGATCAGCACACTGCGACCCTGGGCATCGATACCGAAGAACGTCTGCTCAGCAGCCGCGGCCACCCCGCCGTCCACGGCCACCTGAACATCGCCGTCGGAGGAGTTCTTGAACCCGATCGGCATGGACAGGCCAGAGGCCAACTGACGATGCACCTGGGATTCCACGGTACGAGCGCCGATGGCGCCGTAGGTGACGGTGTCGGCGATGTACTGCGGGGAAGTCGTCTCCAGGAACTCACAGGCCACCGGCACCCCGGTCTCGAGGATGTCCAGCAGCACCCGCCGGGCCAGGCGCAACCCGCGCGGAATGTCGTAACTACCGTCCATACCCGGGTCGTTGATCAGGCCCTTCCAGCCCGTGGTGGTGCGGGGCTTCTCGAAGTAGACCCGCATCACCACGTGCAGGTCCTCGACCAGCTCCGCGGCGAGGTCGGCCAAGCGGCGGGCGTACTCGACGGCAGCCTGCGGATCGTGCACTGAACAGGGCCCGACCACCACCAGCAGCCGGTCATCGGCGCCATTGAGCACCTCCTGGGTCTGGGCCCGGCTGCGGGCGACGAGCTCCGCGCCGGCGGCGGGCAGCGGCGCCTGCGCCAGCAGGTCGGCCGGGGAGGGTAGTGCGCCGATGCGCTGGACGCGCAGGTCGCTGGTGCGTTCGGCAGTGATCATCGGGGGATCCCTTCTACGGTGGCGGATCGCCCTGGGCTTCCGGAGCGCTCCGCCTGGAATGGCGAAGGGCGCGGACCGTGTGGTCCACGCCCTGTGTCGGCTCCGGTTGCGCGTCAGCAGTTGAACGCGGCGGCCGGTGCCGACACGTTAAACCAATACTGCGGTGCGCGGTGCATGACGCCCACCCTACACCCGGCGCCGAGCGGCCGAGCCGCCCAGCCGCCGAGCCGCCAAGGCGCCCAGCCGCCAAGCCGCCGTAGCCACCGGGCTGCCAAGCTGCCATAGCCACCGAGCCGCCAAGGTGCCACAACCATCCACGTGAACGGCTGCGGCGGGATTTGTCCCAGTTACCGGTGCCACAAGTGCGCGTGTGCGCGGTTGTGGCGGCGGGACGGGCGCGGGGGTGGCGAGGCGGCGGTTGCGATGCGGCGCGGTGCGGCGCGGGGGTGGCGCGGGGGTGGCGAGGCGGCGGTTGCGATGCGGCGCGGGGGTGGCGCGGGGGTGGCGAGGCGGCGGTTGCGATGCGGCGCGGTGCGGCGCGGCGGGAAGGCTACCGGTGCCCGGGCAACTCCCGCTGGGCCGGCCCGTTGTACTGCGACAACGGCCGGATCAGCGCATTCGCCGCGCGCTGCTCCATAATGTGCGCGGTCCAGCCCACCACCCGAGATGCCACGAACAGCGGGGTGAAGGTCGCAGTGTCGAAGCCCATCAGGTGGTACGCCGGCCCAGCGGGATAGTCCAGATTCGGCAGGATGTTCTTCCGGGAGGTCATCGCCTGCTCCAGTGCGTCGTACAACTCCCCCAGGTCTCTGCGGCCAGTGTGAGCGACCAGATCGTCGAGCACTGCCCTCATCGTCGGCACCCGGGAATCGCCGTTCTTATACACCCGATGCCCAAAGCCCATGATCTTGCGCTTCTGGGCCAGTGCGCTCTCTAGCCAGGCATCGGCAGCGTCGGCCGATTCGATCTCGGCGAATGTGGCCATCACCGCTTCATTCGCCCCGCCGTGCAAGGGCCCCTTGAGCGCCCCGATAGCCGCGACCACTGCCGAGTACAAGTCGGCCAGGGTAGAGGTGACCACCCGCGCGGTGAAGGTGGAGGCGTTGAAGGAGTGCTCGGCGTAGAGCACCATCGACACCTCAAAACCGCGCACCACCGCCTCCTCGGGCACCTCCCCGAACGTCATGTACAGGAAGTTCTCCGCATACCCAAGGTCCGGTCGGGGCCCGATCAGCCCCTGTCCGCGCCGGCGACGCTGGTCGTAGGCCACCACCGCCGGCAACTGTGCGAACAGCCGCACCGAGGCGGCCAGTTCGGCGGCGGGGTCGAGATCGCCGGCGTCGGGGTCGTGCGCCCCGATCACCGAGGCGGCTGTCCGGCACACGTCCATCGGGTGAGCCGTGGTGGGCAGTGCCGCAATCGCGGCGACCACCTCCTGCGGCAGTTCCCGCTGGGAGCGCTCGGCACTGCGGAGGTCTTCGAGCTGCCCGGCTGCGGGCAACTCACCGTGCCAGAGTAGGTAGGCCACTTCCTCGAAGGAACAGTGTGCCGCCAGGTCCTGTACCGGATAACCGCGGTAGAGCAGGGAGTTGGTCTCCGGCTCGACCTTGGAGATCGCGGTGACATCGACCACCACTCCGGCCAGTCCCTTGTGGATCTGAGGTTCGCCATGCTCCGTTGCCGGCTGATTCATCAGTGCGTTCCGCCCTTTCGGGGTTGGTAGGTGAAAATCGAGTTGTCGAAGGTGTTGTAGGAGGCGTAATCGAGAAGTTCGTACAACCGCGCCCGGGTCTGCATCGACGGCACCTGACCGGCCTGGGTGCCGGTGGCCAGGATCTCCTCCAAGCCGCGTTCGGCCGCGCCCATCGCCAACCGCAGCAACGTCACCGGGTAGATCACCATCCGCACCCCGGCCGCACCGAGCTGGTCCACGGTGAACAACTCCGACTTGCCGAACTCGGTCATATTGGCCAGCACCGGAACCGGCACCGCCGTCGCCACCGCCTCGAACTCGGCCAGGTCGGCCATCGCCTCGGGGAAGATGGCATCGGCACCGGCGTCCACCAGCGCTTTGGCCCGCTCGATCGTGGCCGGTAGGCCCTGCACGGCCCGGATGTCGGTGCGGGCCATCACCAGGAACTCCGAGTCCCGGCGGGCATCGGCGGCCGCCCGAATCCGCTTTGTCGCCTCCGCGACGTCGACCACGGATTTTCCGTCCAGATGACCACAGCGCTTGGGATTGACCTGGTCCTCGATGTGACAGCCGGCCAACCCCGCATCCTCGAGCATCTGCACCGTGCGGGCGACGTTCATCGGCTCCCCGAATCCGGTATCGGCATCGACCAAGGCCGGCAGGTTCGTCACCCGCGCGATCTGCCCGGCCCGGGTGGCGACCTCGGTCAGCGTGGTCAGCCCGATGTCCGGCAACCCCAGGTCCGCCGAGAGCACCGCCCCGGAGATGTAGACGCCGTCGAAACCCTTCTCCTCGATCAGTTGGGCCGTGAGCGGGTTGAACGCTCCGGGCATGCGCAGCACCTCACCGGAAGCGAGGCGCGAGCGCAGCGCCCGACGCCGGTCGTGGGCAGTGGTGGTGGCGTGCAACATCGCCCCTCCTCCTAGAACAGGCCCTGTGGGCTGCGTACCCCGCCGAGCAGTCCCGTTTCGGCGGCCACCGTCAGACCGGAAAGCTGCCCCGGCTGCAGGTCCGGCAGCCGCTGCACCGTGTCCAGGAACCGCTCGGCCTCCGCCGCCGGGACCACGCCGTCGGTGAGGGTGTGGAACTTCTCGATGTATTGCCGGCGCTCGAAGGGCCGGGCCCCCAGCGGATGAGCATCGGCGACGGCGATCTCCTCGACGATCTGCTGGCCGTCGGTGGTGCGGATCTCCAACCGGCCGCCGAACGCCTTCTGCGCCGGGTCCTGGGCGTGGTACCGCCGCGTCCAGTCGGGGTCCTCCGCGGTGGTGATCTTGTGCCACAGCGCGACGGTGTCACTGCGACCGGCCCGCTCAGGGGCGTAGGAATGCTCGTGGTGCCAGGCACCGTCCTGCAGGGCCACCGCGAGGATGTAGGGGATCGAGTGATCCAGAGTTTCCCTAGTGGCACGAGGGTCATATTTCTGCGGATCGTTGGCCCCGGAGCCGATCACGTAATGGGTGTGGTGGGAGGTGTGCAGCACGATCTGCTCGATCCGGTCCGGATCGGCAAGCTCGGGGCGGGTGCGGTGTAACCGCCGGGCCAGGTCGATCAGCGCCTGGGACTGGTACTCCGCGGAGTGCTCCTTGGTGTAGGTCTCCAGGATGGCTCGCTTGGGCTCACCCACCTCGGGCAGGACGACGTCGTAATGTGCCTCCGGTCCGTCCAGCATCCAGGCGATCACCCCATCTTCGCCCTCATAGATCGGCTCCGGGGAACTCTGCCCACGCATCGCCCGGTCCACCGCCTCCACGGCCACTTTGCCCGCCAGCGCCGGCGCATAGGCCTTCCAGCTGGAGATCCGCCCCTTGCGGGACTGGCGGGTGCCGGTTGTGGTGTGCAGCGCCTGACCGATCGCGCCGAAGATGGTCTCGGTGTCCAGGGCGAGCAACGTGCCGATGCCGGCAGCAGCACTCGGCCCGAGGTGGGCGATGTGGTCGATCTTGTGCTTGTGCAAACTGATCGCCTTGACCAGGGCCACCTGGATCTCATAGCCGGTCGCGATACCACGCAGCAGGTCGATACCGCTGGCTCCGGTGTGCTGACCCACCGCCAGGATCGGCGGGATGTTGTCAGCGGGGTGGGAGTAGTCGGCGGCGAGGAAAGTGTCGTGGTAGTCCAGTTCACGCACAGCCACGCCATTGGCCCAGGCCGCCCATTCGGGGCTGACGCGCAGATCCGCACTGCGGCCGAAGACGCACGCTCCGGGTGCGTAGGGGTGGGCCAGGGCCTGAGCGCGCGCGGCGACGACCGGAGCCCGCAGCAGGGAGGCGCAGGCCACCGCGGCGTTGTCGATGATCCGGTTGATGATCATCTGCGCGACGTCGTCGGGTACCGCAACCGGGTCGGTAGCCAGTTCGGCGAACTTCCAGGCCAATTGGTCACTGCGGGGCAGGTCGGCGCTACTGGGGTGCACCTGCACAGCGTGTGTGGTCGGCATCGTTGCTGCCCTCCGGGGTGTTGACGGCTGCTGGTTCAGACTAGCCCCGCCGGCGATGGTCCCGCTGTCTTTGCGGGTCAGGTCACCCTGGCGACGACGCCTGCGCCGCTAGTTGTTCGATCCCGGAGATCAGCCACTGCAGCCCCCGCTCGAACTCTCCGCTCACATGTCCATGACCGGTCTCGGGACTTCCGGCCCATGACCCGGTGACCACCAACGGGGCCAGAAGTGGGAAGCGTTCGGGGGTGATGACCTCACTGAGCAACTGGATGTCATGGGCATCGAATTCAGTCACCTCTTCCTCGGCGAGGTTGATCTCCAACCGGCAGAACCCCTCGGCGAGGACTGCGAGGTTGAGAATCACTGCCACCCGCTGCTCGGTGTCGAGGGGTAACGGCTCCAGGGCCGCCATCGCTCGTTCGGCGAACTCCATCGCGTTCGGCATCAGCACCGCCCGCTCGTAGCGAGGCAGTTCCAGCATCCATGTCCGCGCCCGGTAGATCTCCGTCAGCTGGATGGCAAGCTGGCGGATGCCCTCCTGCCACCCTTCGGGCGGGGGCCAGGTGTCTACCTTGGGCAGTTTGCTGGCGGCGTCCTGCATCAACGTGAGCAGCTCGCCTTTGTTCGCCACGTACCGGTACAAGGACATCGTGGTGAATCCCAGGGACTCGGCCACCCGCTGCATCGTCACCGCGGCCAGCCCGTCCGCGTCGGCGATCTCGATCGCGGCTTCCACGATCCGTTCATGACTTAGCCCCCGGCGCGGCCCCCGCTGTGGCGTCTCCGCCATCCCCCAGGCGATCGCCACCGCCCGTGGGATGCCGTGTTCGGTCCTGTCGTCCATCCTCGATGTCCTCATCATCCGGCGTCGGCACACCTCGATCGGTACACCTGCTTCGGCTCACTCGTTCGACTATCCCGCCTCGGCTGACCCGATATTGCCCCAGCCCAGCACATGTGGGAGATTTCACACACTCTACTGTGTGCAGGCCATGCTGTGTATGTAACACTCAGTGTATGAAATACACACATTCCGATCCGGCCGGCTCACCAGCCGTCCATGTCCAAGGCCTACACAAGAGCTACGGCTCCCATACCGTTCTGGACGGTCTGGACCTTGCCGTCACCGAACCCGTCCATGCCCTGCTCGGTCCGAACGGCGCAGGTAAGACCACCCTGATCAACATTCTGTCCACCCTCATCCCGGCCGACCGGGGCCGGGTTCAGATCCTGGGCCTGGACCTGCCCGACGACCGGCGCGAGGTGCAGCGACTGATCAGCGTCACCGGTCAGTTCGCCGCAGTGGACGAGCTCCTCAACGCCACCGAGAACCTGCAGATGATGGCCAGGCTGCTCGGCTTGGGCCGCAAAGCCGCCAGGGCGCGCAGTGCCGAGCTCCTCGAACAGTTCAACCTGACCGCGGCGGCCACCAAGCCGGTGACCACCTACTCCGGCGGAATGCGCCGGCGCCTCGACCTTGCCATCAGCATGATCTGCACACCCGCCCTGCTGTTCCTGGATGAGCCGACCACCGGCCTGGACACCCGCAGCCGCCAAATGCTGTGGAGCCAGATCCGCACCCTTGCCGCGGGCGGCACCACAGTGCTGCTCACCACCCAATACCTGGAAGAGGCTGACGTGCTGGCGGACCGGGTCTCAGTGCTGGACGAGGGCTCGATCGTCGCCCAAGGCACGCCGGAACAACTGAAGGCCGCTGTCGGCGGCACCGTACTGGAGTTACTGGACGACGCCGGCAGCGTCAACCAGGAAATCGCTACTGACGGGACCGTGGAGCATGTCTGCAGCACGCTCTCAGCCCTGCGTTGGACCCATGCCCACCAGCGCGTCAATCTGCGCCGGCCGACGATGGATGAGGCGTTCCTGCATCTGACCGGCGCCGAGGCCACAGTCGGCGCCGCCCCCGGGGCCGGTCCCGGTTCCCCATCAGCACCTCACCCCGACCATCACCAAGGAGCCCTTCGATGACCGGTGTCGCCACCCCGCCTGCCCGCGAAACTGCGCAGGCCCTCCCGACCCGTCACCGCGCCACCGGTTCCGGAATCCTGCGCGCATCGGGCATCTTCGTCGGGCGCAGCATGCGTCAGAGCCTGCGAGACGTGGAGTCCTTGCTGATGGCGGTGCTGCTGCCGGTGTTGATCCTGCTGCTGTTCACCTATGTCTTCGGTGGCGCGATGAACGTCGGCGGAACCGGCGACCAGAGCGCGTATCTGGCCTACGTGGTGCCCGGCATCATCCTCACCTGCGCAGGGTTCGGCGCCTCGATCACCGGCGTCTCGGTCAGTCAGGACATGACCACGGGCACAATCAACCGGCTGCGTACGATGCCGATTCCCAGCGCCACCGTCCTGGTCGGGCACACCTTGGCCAGCCTGGTCCGCAATCTGGTCAGCACCGCCATGGTGGTACTGGTGGCGGTGGCGATCGGTTACCGCCCGGAGGCCGGGCTCCTGGACTGGATGATCGCCACCCTCGCCGTCGCCGCCTGGATCCTGGCGATTACCGCGTTGTTCGCCATGCTCGGCCTGATTGCCGAATCACCCCAGGCTGCCAGTGGTTACGGGTTCATCCTGTTGTTCCTGCCATACGCCTCCTCCGCCTTCGCCCCGATCGACACGATGCCGAACTGGTTGCAGTCATTCGCTACCTACCAACCGGTGACGCCGGTGATCGAAACGATCCGGGCCGCACTGACCGGAGGCACGATCGGTACCGACGCACTGTGGGCGCTGGTCTGGAGTGCCGGGATCATTGCCTTCTCGTTGATCCTGACCGCGTGGTTCTTCCCGCGTCGAGTGGCCCGCTGAGCGCTGGTCGGGCCACCCGGAGATAATCTGGGCGGCCCGACCGCAAGCGGTCCGGGCGGCCGCCGATAGTGGCAGGCTTACGGGCAGTGCTGCAGTCTGCACCCCGCGATCCGGCAACGTAGGCTGGCACAGTGACCACCAGAACTCTCTCCCCGTCGGCCACCCCGCCCACCAGCACCCGCGTGACCAGGCGGCTACTCGCCGTCGCCGGGGCCACGGCACTGAGCCTACTGGCCTGGACCACCCCGGCTAGTGCGCACAGTGAACTGATCGGCAGCACCCCCGGTGAGGGCGAAGCGGTCACCGAGGCACCGGAGCAGGTGGTCCTGGAATTCAACGAGAACATCCAGGACATCGGTGCCGAGATGGCCATCGCCGGCCCGGACGGCGACGAGGTCGACACCGACGCCGGCGAGGTCGACGGCCCCACCTTCACCCAGGACCTGGCGCAGGAACGCCCGGCAGGCGAGTACGCGGTCCAGTGGCGAGTCGTCTCCGCCGACGGACACCCAATCTCCGGGGAGTTCACCTTTACCGCGGATGCCGACGCCGGTACTCCGGCCCAGGAGGAACAGGACGAAGCCGACGCCACCGATGAGGTCGACGCCGCTGCGGACGCCGAGAGCGAGGAGACCGCAGCGGCCGAGGAGACCGACCCGGCGCAGGAAGAGGAGCCCGAGGACGTCGGCACTCCCGAGGAGTCACTGGAGCAGGAAGAAGGTGGCTTCCCGTGGGGTATCGCCTTCGCCGTAGTTGCCATCGGCGCGTTGCTCGCATTGATCGTGCGGGCCCGCCAGCAGAGCACCGGCGGGGAGCGCCGCAATGACCAGAACGACCAAGCTGACCGGCAGGACGAGGCCAATAACGACGGCCCTGAGGACCGAGAGGACTGAGCATTGCGGGCTCCGAAACCCGCGGGGCTGTGGCCGCCCCCACCCTGGGAGCAGCGCTTCCGGGCCGGTAGGGTCTTCCTTCCCGAATGGGCCACCCGCCGCCCGGAGCGGGCCGTGGTCATCGCCAGCGCCTCGGGCGTACTGCAAGCACACTCCTGGGACCACGAGACCGGACGGCTGGTGCAGGCCACCGACCGTCCCGGCGGCACCACCCGAGCGAGCATCGACCCGAGTGGCGCCTGGATCTGGTGGTTCGATGACACTGGCGGCAACGAGTTCGGCGGCTGGCGACGTCAGCCCTTCGGCTCCACGCCCCAACGCCGTCCGGACCAGCCGGTGGAGCTCGCACCGGCCTACGACGCCGGTCTACTTCTGGCCGCCGACGGCACCGCGATCATCGGTCGTTCCGATAGCCGGTACGGCACCCAGATCCACCAGGTACTCGTCGGCGCCGCGGGCTACGGCGCCTCGGCGCCCGTCCTCTTGTACGCCCATACCCAGAATGCCTCGGTAGCGGCCCTGAGCCGGGACGCCAACTTGGTCGCGATCTCCCACTCCGAACGCGGCGACAGCCGCCACCCCGCTATCCGGGTGGTTCGCGGGGACACTGGCGCCATGGTCGCTGACCTCGATGACGGTGCCGGGCTGGGGTTGTGGGCTCAGGAGTTCGCCCCGATTCCGGGCGATACCCGACTGCTGGTCCAACACGAACGCACCGGCGCGATGCAACTGTTGATCTGGGATGTGGCGACGTCCATCCAACGGCCCCTGGACCTCGGCCTCAGCGGTGACATCGCCTCCGCCCGGTGGTACCCGGACGGCCGTGCCCTGCTGGCGCTGGTGCAACACCAGGCTCGCACCCTGACCTATCGCTACGACCTGCGCGACGGGTCGGTGCACCAGGTCGGGCCAAGCACCGGCAGCATCTCCGCAGCCACGCCCCGCCCTGGGGACGAGGTATGGCTGACCCGGTCATCGGCCGCCGACCCCCCAGCCGTGATCGCCGCGAGCTCCAGCCGCTCGCTGCTACAGGTGGGCCAGCGCGCGCCGGGGTCCGTACCCGCCCAGGACGTCTGGGCTGAGGGGCCCGGCGGTCAGGTCCACGGCCTGCTCCGCCTGCCCGAGGGCCCCGGGCCCCATCCGGCGATCGTCCAGGTCCACGGCGGCCCGCACAGTCATGATTCGGACAGTTTCGACCCGGCCGCGGCGGCATGGGTCGATCATGGGTTCGCGGTGCTGAAGGTGAACTACCGGGGCTCGACCGGTTATGGCCCGTCCTGGCGCGATGCGCTCACGGGAGAGGTCGGTTTCGCCGAGCTCGCCGATATCGCCGCGGTGCACCAGTCCCTGGTTGAGAGCGGAGTCCTGGACCCGGACCGGTCAGTGCTCGGCGGAACTTCCTGGGGCGGTTACCTGACGCTGCTGGGGCTCGGTACCCAGCCCCAGCGATGGGCCCTCGGGCTGGCCCGGGTGCCGGTAGCCGACTATGTCGCGGCCTACGAGGACGAGATGGAACCCCTCAAGGCATACGACCGGGCCTTGTTCGGCGGTTCCCCCGATGAGGTCCCAGAGACCTACCGGGACGCCTCACCGATGTCCTATCTGGATCAGGTCCGGGCCCCGGTGTTGATCCAGGCGGGCACCAACGACCCACGCTGCCCGCTGCGACAGATCGAGAACTACGTCAGTGCTCTGCACGCTCAGGGCAAGGACGTTCAACTGCATACCTACGACGCCGGACACGGGTCCTACATCGACACCGAGCGGATCACCCAGATCCGCATCGAACTGGAATTCGTCCACCAACACCTGCCGGAGTGATCATGGCCCTGAGCGATGTCGCGGAGTTCTTCGCGCGTTACGGACACGCGGAGGATATCCACATCTTCGACAATCCGACCTCCACCGTTGCCCTGGCCGCAGCCGAACTTGGCGTGGCCTCCGCTCGGATCGCCAAGACGATCGCATTTTACGGCGCCGATCCGGGCCAGTGCCTGTTGGTGGTCGCCGCTGGGGACGCCCGGGTGGCCAACTCCGCGTTCCGGGAAACCTTCGGCCTGAAGGCCGTGATGGTCAGGCCCGAGGACGTGGCTGACCTGACCGGTCACCCGGTGGGCGGGGTCTGCCCGTTCGTCAACCCGTCCACTGCCGAGGTCTACCTGGACGCCTCCCTGGACCGGTTCCCCACGGTCTTCCCGGCAGCGGGCAGCCCGGACTCCTCGATCGAACTCACGGTTGAGGAACTGGAGCGATACTCCGCAGCCACCGGTTGGGTACAGGTGTGCAAGGTCCCAGCCGAGGTCGTCGGCTGAGGCCCACTCCGGCCACCACCTCGCCAGCCGCCCAGGCCACCAGCCAATTCGGCTCCACCACCCAATCGGGGCCGGGCCGCGGGGGCCCACCCGGCCGCGGGGGGCCAGGCCGGGCAGGGGGGTGTCCCTATGGTTCTGTCAAGCGGCGGCGGGCAGTTTCTCGGCTTGTCGTGGTTGGTAGTAGGTGCCGTTCTTGAGCATGGCGTGGATGACGTCGCATCGACGGCGGGCGAGGCAGA
>Ga0079225_10000149_pt1 | contig 36046 bp, 37 predicted proteins | sample Poulit2012_FD_76344 | JGI IMG/M metagenome (GOLD analysis project Ga0079225, IMG submission 76344) | Agricultural soil microbial communities from Georgia to study Nitrogen management - Poultry litter 2012 | ecosystem: Environmental > Terrestrial > Soil > Agricultural land | place: USA: Georgia... | reverse complement strand
ACGAAAGAACAATTTATTAATTTACTTTATTAATCAAGATAAGGATACATGAGATAGACAATATTATCGAAAGACAGTGAACAGATGGGGTGAATCCTGTATGGAATAGGATTCATCCCATTTTTTGTTTATAAACGAGATGAACAGGAACAATTGTTAAATGAACTAGTAGAAAAGGAAGCGAATTTAACTCTTTATGAATAGAAAGTAGGTGTAAAAAAAGTGATGGTAATATTTTTGGTATGGATACAACGCACATCTGGCTGTTGGTGCATCGAGCGAATACATTTTACAGTCTCTTTTATCAACGGAAAATATAAAGACGGTAAAGCAGCCATTCCTTTATTTTGCTAATGAAGGAATCTGCCAAAAAACCTACCTACGAGAATGAATTTCATAATTACCAAAACTAGCAACATCGATACAGTATGTAGTTAAGAACAGTCCAACGAAACTATATGCGGTAGCGGTGTTGCATTAAACCGATATTATGAAATTCATTAACGAACATAAAATCAAAACTTTTTTTAAGAATACTTGCAATTCATATAACAGTAATATATAATATCGTTTAAATAGCGTTATAGATAAAGCTTGCTATAAGGGGGAGTGGAAATGAGTTTATTATCATTTGGAGAATTAACTGAAGAGGAAAAACTTGAAAAATTTATGGAAAGAATTAATGGAGGGAAAAAAATAGAAGCGGACGATTGGATGCCTGATGATTACCGGGAGCAACTCATTCGATTAATATCAATGCATGGAATCAGTGAAATCATGGGAGCGCTACCAGAGAAGGAGTGGGTCCCGAAGGCACCAACATTAAGAAGGAAACTGGCAATTATGTCTAAAGTACAGGATGAAATGGGGCATGGCCAATTACTTCTACGAGTGACGGAGGATTTATTAAGACCCTCAGGGAAAAAACGCGAGGATATAATGGATGATTTGCTTACAGGTCGATTAAAGTTTCATAATGTATTCCATATGCCGGCACCAACATGGGCTGACGCGGGAGTTATTGCCTGGCTTGTCGACGGAGCGGCAATTATATCGCAAACGATGATGTTAAATACTTCATATGCTCCATACGGCAGGGCGCTAAAGCGTATTTGTGCGGAAGAAGTATTCCATGCACAGCACGGTGAAGCAATTATTATGGAACTTGCTGAAGGAACAACAAAACAGAGAAAAATGCTACAAGACTCCATTAACAGATGGTGGGAGTCAATGTTAATGTTTTTCGGACCGGATTCAAAAAAACGTACAGGAAGTTCGAATCAAAACAAAAACATCGTGTATAAGTTACGGACAAAGTCAAATGAAGAATTGCGACAGGATTTTTTAACCAAATATATTCCGCGAGTTTGGTCATTAGGGCTAACCATACCTGATGAAACACTTCATTATGATGAAAGTGAGGGAAAGTGGATTTATCAACAGCCAGATTGGGATAAGTTCAAACAAGTTGTTTCGAATAATGGTCCAAAATCAAAGGAAAGATTACGATTACGTGAAATTGCACATGAAAGTAATGCATGGGTCCGTGAAGCACTCGGACAAAAACAAACATTACAAAAAGGTACTGTCTAGAGAGGGGGGAGGATCGTGGAAAGTAAAAAACATATTGAAGCATTTTATCAAGAATTTGAAGTGTTTAGCAGAAGGAAAAGTGCGACACCGCTCCAACACCAATTTAGCTTGTTAGCTCCTAATCATGAAATGGCACTTGTAATGGCAAAGGAAAACTTTATGCGTCGAGAAGCAGTAGAAGACCTTTGGGTAGTACGAAGTGATAATATATCTAAAATATCAGAAGAAGATAAAGAAATGTTGAAGCGAATGGATAATAAACACTACCGAGAAACAAAAGGATATGGTTACCTAAAGAAAAAGTGGCGTCACTATGAACAGGAAATGCTAGATGAAAAGGAAATAATGTCATGGTCAGGGGGGATCAAGCGTGGTTGAATTTCAAACAGAGAAAGATGGTGAACAAGATCCAATTTATAAGAGGGCATTGGTAGAATTACTTTACCAACTTGCGGATGATGACTTTATTTTAGCCTACCGCGGATCTGAATGGCTTGGAGTTGCGCCACATATTGAAGAAGACGTAGCATTCTCGTCAATTAATCAAGATACAATGGGGCACGCGGTCATTTATTATGAAATGCTAGAAGAACTTGGTGAAGGGAAAGCAGATGATCTTGCCCATTTGCGTGAATCGAAGGAATTTAGGAATGCAATCATTTTAGAAGAAGTCAATGGGCCAGGGAACTATTTGATAGAGCCACAGTTTGATTGGGCGTTTGCCGTCGTACGAAATTACTTTTATGACATTTCAAAAACGGTACGGCTTTATTCATTAAAAAAGTCCTCTTATAAGCCACTCGCTCAAGTAGCTGAAAAAATGTTATTGGAAGAATACTATCACTTAATGCACTGGAAGACATGGTTTTCACAATTGGTCAATGCGACAGATGAATCAAAAAAGCGCATGCATCAAGCGATCGATAAAGTGTGGGAGGACTTTGGTGGTGTGCTTACACTTGGTCCGTTAGGTGAAGAAATGACGCGATTAAACATAATTGAAGATGAGCAATTATTGAAAGAAAATTGGATGAAGGAAATAAGGGAAGTTTTTGAAACGCTTTCTGTGCAAATACCGAATAACAAGGAACCGTCAATGATCCGTGGTGATGGGCGAAGCGGTGAATTTACTGAAGATTTGACGATTGCATTGGAAACACTTTCTGAGGTGTATAAATCAGATCCTGCAGCTACTTGGTAATAGGGTATAAACATTTGAAAAAGAGGTGATCAGCATTATAAAAACCGATTTATCAAAGGATGTTTTTGGCGTACTTTCAACCGTAAAAGACCCAGAGATTGATTCGGTAAGCATAATTGATCTTGGGATGGTAGAAAATGTTGTTTGTGAGACAAAGGAAAATGTTACAATTCAACTTATTCCGACCTTCCTTGGTTGCCCAGCACTTGAAATAATTGCTCAGAACGTACAGAAAGCGTTGGAAGAATCAATTCAGTTAAAAGATGCCAAAATTGAATTTCTAAAGGATCCACATTGGACATCAGAACGAATAACAGAGGAAGGGCGTGAAAGATTAAAGGAATTCGGAATTGCTCCTCCACCTAGAAAGTTGAGCATGGTTGGACCATGGGAAGTGAACTGTCCTTATTGCGACTCCTCATATACGACAATGGAAAATATGTTTGGACCAACAGCTTGTAGAAGTATTTTGTACTGTAATAATTGTAAAAACCCGTTTGAAGCAATGAAACCAATTTCAACATTATAAAATAGAAGGGATGATTGTAATGATTAAAATGATAGCGCTTTACAAACAACCGGAGGATAAGCAGGAATTTGATGAACATTATTATAATGTGCATAGCCCAATAACGGAAAAAATTCCAGGACTTAAAAAAATGGAAGTAACTAAAATTGTTGGCACACCAATGGGAAAAGAAAGTGATTATTATTTGCTTTGTGAAATGTATTATGATAGTCACGAATCTTTTAAAGAAGCGATGAAAACTGATGAAGCAAAAGCATCTGGAAAAGACGTGATGAAATTTGCGGGTGATTTAGTAACAATGATGATTGGTGAGGAAATTAATGAAAAAGTTCATTAAGACGGAGATCAGGGATCATATAGGTGTTATCACCTTAAATCGTCCTCAAGTGTTAAATGCGTTGAACCGTGAGATGGTGGAAGAAGTTGTCAGCACTTTGGAACGCTTTGATCAGGTTGATGAAGTTCGAGTTATCATTATTACCGGTAGTGGGAGAGCATTTGTAGCTGGTGCTGATATTGATGAAATGGCGGATGAAGATGCAATTCGTATGGAACTATTAAATCAATTTGCTGTCTGGGATCGGATTAATTTAATTAAAAAACCGATCCTAGCAGCGGTTCATGGATTAGTCCTTGGTGGCGGTTTTGAACTAGCACTTAGCTGTGATATGATTTTTGCCTCCGAACATGTGCAAATGGGTTTTCCTGAAGTGAAACTTGGTGTCATGCCAGGAGCAGGAGGAACACAACGATTAACGAAAGCAATGGGCAAAGCGAAAGCACTTGAATGGTTGTGGCTCGGGGATTCGATGGATGCTAAAGAAGCATTACATCACGGCGTGATTAATAGGATAATTCCAGAAGAAGTACTATTTGATGAAACAATCGCCATTGCGAAAAAATTGACCGCACAGGCCCCGTTATCGCTTCGTTTAATCAAGGAGGCAGTTGATAAGGCAGTAGACACATCTATTTATGAAGGTATGCAGTTTGAACGGAAAAACTTTTATTTATTGTTTGCTTCCTTTGATCAAAAAGAGGGGATGAAAGCATTCATGGAAAAACGCCGTCCGAAATTTGAAGGCAGGTAGGGAGAGGTGAGGAGCCCATGTTTGAAACAATACAATATATAGTGAAAAAACGTACCGCTTGGATTACACTTAATCGCCCGGACAAATTAAATGCCATTAACGAACAAATGAATATAGAAATCACCAAAGCAATTAAAGAAGTAAAGCGTGATGAAACTGTTCGTTGCCTCGTAATAACCGGTAGCGGTCGTGCATTTTCAGCCGGGGAAGACTTAGGTGGACTTGAAGACGATACTGATTATGCAAATATTTTAAGAGAACGTTACCATCCAATGCTTAAGGAGCTAGCGACATTGGAAAAACCTGTTGTTGCTGCAATTAATGGAACAGCAGCTGGTTCAGGTATGAGTCTGGCACTTGCTAGCGACTTTCGCTTAGTTTCCGAGAAAGCCAGTTTTATAGAATCTTTTATTCACATTGGACTTGTTCCGGATAGTGGTAATCTATATTACCTTCCAATGCTTGTCGGACAGGCTAAAGCATTGGAACTAGCGATTTTAGGTGAAAAGGTATCAGCCCAAGAGGCGAAGAAACTAGGGCTCGCTACAAAAGTATTAAACGAAGAGGAATTCCATGAACAAGTCAGCATGTTTTCTGACCAACTCGCCGATAAGCCAACAAAAGCGATTGGTTTGATCAAACGGTATTTACAGGAAAGCTGGGAATTAAATTTAGATCAGTTATTAGAAAAGGAAGCTTATGCACAGCAAATAGCTGGTAATACATCGGATCATAAGGAAGGCGTGGAAGCTTTTATGACCAAGCGCAAGCCAGTATTTAATGGCCGTTAAAGGTAAGGACTTAAACCACGTTAATATTATAAAAGGGGTGTTGTAAAGATGACAATAACAAAAGGTAAAAAAATGGAAACATTAGCAATGAAACGTGATAGCTATGAGATGATTATTAATGGGGAACGTGTAGCTAGTTCTACGGGAAAGATTTCACCTACGTATAACCCAGCAACAGGAGACATCATTGCTCAGGTTGCCGAAGCGGATACACAAGACGCAGACCGTGCTGTAGAGGCTGCTCGTAATGCTTTTGACAATGGTAAATGGAAGCGTACTCCAGTTGGTAAACGATCGCGAGTGTTAAATAAAATAGCTTCCATCATGAGAGAGCGTTTTGATGAATTGATAGAGATTGAAGTGCTGAACAGTGGAAAATCAGTAGGAGCTGCGCAGGTACAAGTGATGCAGTCCATTGAAGACTTCGAATTTTATGCAGGTGCTATTGTTGGACATCGCGGGACTGTCAATAATGTTCCAGGACAATTTATGAACTATACGCAAAATGAGCCAGTAGGTGTTTGTGCCCAGATTATTCCGTGGAATTATCCGATGATGATGGCTGCTTGGAAGATTGCACCAGCCATTGCTTCCGGTTGTACGGTAGTTATCAAACCGGCAAGTATGACGCCGATTACAGCAATCATACTTGCTGAAATATGTCATGAGGCGGGGGTGCCAGCTGGCGTCGTTAACGTTGTGACAGGTTCAGGAAAAGTAATTGGAGATCACTTGGTAGAACATAAAGATGTCAATAAAGTTGCTTTTACAGGTTCAACACCAGTAGGTAAGGATATTATGAGTAAGGCATCCAAAACGTTAAAACGTATTACACTTGAACTTGGCGGTAAATCTCCCAATATTGTATTTGCGGATGCTGATATTGAAGGGGCGGTAGCAGGATCCTTGTTCGGTATCTTTTTTAATACAGGGCAAAGCTGTGAAGCGCGTAGTCGTATGTATGTTCATGAAGATATTTACGATCAATTTATGAAGGAATTTGTAAGAAAGACAAAAATGCTAAAAACAGGAGATCCATTTGATAAAGCGACACATCTGGGATCTATCATTTCTCAAAAACAAATTGATGTAATTGATTATTATGTACAATCTGCTAAGAAAGATGCCGCGACCATTCTGACTGGTGGAAAAGTTGCTGAAGTGGAAGGTTTTGAAGGAGGATATTGGTATGAACCAACAGTTATTACTGATGTAACACCTGACATGAAAGTTGTCAAAGAAGAGATATTCGGACCAGTGGTTGTCGTACAAAAGTTTAAAGATGAAAAGGAAGTTATTAAAGAAGCAAATGATTCTATATATGGACTTGGATCAGCAATTTGGACAACAGATCATGCTCGTGCAACACGTGTTGCGGGCCAAATTCAGGCGGGAATCGTAATGGTTAACTGTCCGTTCTCGGCATTTCCAGGAACGCCATTTGGTGGTTATAAGCAGTCTGGCTTTGGTCGTGAATTAAGTATCGAAACACTCGATCTATATACAGAGCAAAAAAGTGTCCTGTCCTATTTTGGCAGCCGTCCGATTAATCCGTTCGGTATTTAATGAGAGCGGGCCCCTTTTCAAAAAGGCGTGCCCGCATTCTTCGCTAAAGGAGGGAAGAAGACGGTGGTTAAACATATAAGCCATCGAAAGTTTTAGATATAGTAAATAGTCGAATCGCATCTCCATACTGTAAATTAACGATGAAAACAAGGCCAGTTTATGCTAAGAACGTTGTTGCAAAAATAACTATAAAATGTGGGTGAAAAATATCTGAATGGAACTAGCGTTTCCATGGGCGTGTTCTTTGCTTCAACAGCAGATATTATGATGACATAGGCAACTACGTCACAACTATAAAGAAAAACAAGTATTTTCATCCAATAATAGGCGAATAAAATATCGGCGATTGGTTTCCCTGGGAACAGTTGAAGTGCAAACACAGGAGGGATATGCAAGTGGAAAATATTACAGTCATTGGTGCCGGTGTCATGGGGCGTGGCATCGCTTATGTATGTGCAGCAGGTGGGTATCAGGTTCAATTGGTTGATATCAATGCCGATCAATTAGAACAAGCGAAAGTTGAAATTAATAAACTTCTTGAGCAAAGTGTAACGTACAATAAATTAACTGAGGAAGCAATGCAAAAATCAAGAGCATCGATGCAATTTACAACTGATTTAAAAACAGCTATGCAGATAGCTGATCTTATAATCGAAGCGGTACCCGAAAAACTCGATATAAAAAGAACAGTTTTTAAATCTGCAAATCGTTATGCAAAAGAACATGCGATTCTGGCAACAAATACATCAACGATGAGCCCAACGGAAATGGGTTCTTTTACTTTACATCCAGAAAATGTTATTGCTATGCATTTCTTCAATCCCGTTCATAAAATGAAGCTGATTGAAGTGATCCGTGGTTTGGAAACAAGCGATAAAACGGTGGAAGCGATCCGAAAAGTTGGCAAACAAATTGGCAAGGAAATGGTTGTAGTTAATGAGTTTCCAGGATTTGTGACGAGTCGTATTAGTGCCCTGGTCGGCAATGAGGCATTTTATATGTTGCAAGAGGGAGTGGGAACGCCGGAAGAAATTGATAAAGCTATTAAACTTGGTTTGAATTATCCGATGGGACCATTTGAATTGGTTGATCTTGTTGGGCTTGATGCCAGATTAAATAACCTAAAGTATTTACATGAAAAGTTAGGAGAAAAATACCGTCCCGCACCACTGCTAGAAAAATATGTAATGGCCGGAAGACTGGGAAGGAAAACCGGTAAAGGAGTTTATGACTATTCACGAAATCAAGAGAAGGCGCAAGCCGCTAAAGTTTAATCGGGCATTTTAAATAGGAAATATAAGGAAGGGGGTAGGAACATGAGAGAGATAGTAATCATCGATGCGGTTCGTACACCAATAGGCAGGTTTGGCGGGGAATTAAAAGATGTTAGACCAGATGATTTAGGAGCAGTTGTTATTAAAGCCTTACTAGAACGTAATGTTACTGTTCCTCTTGGTGATATAGAAGAAGTTGTGCTAGGAAATGCGAATCAAGCTGGGGAAGATAATCGTAATGTGGCGCGAATGTCTGGACTGTTAGCAGGTCTGCCGGTTGAAACGGGTGGGATAACCGTTAATAGACTTTGTGCATCGGGACTGGATGCCGTTAATTACGCCGCCCGCGCCATCAAGGCAGGAGAGGGGGATATATTTATTTCTGGCGGAACGGAAAGTATGACCAGGGCACCATTTGTTATGGGAAAATCAGAAAATCCGTTTCAACGAAATCAAGAAATATACGATACAACGATTGGCTGGCGATTTACTAACTCAAAGTTAGATGAAATGTATGGAGCAGAATCAATGCCAGAAACTGCCGAAAATGTAGCGAAAAGATATCAGTTAACAAGAGAAGAACAGGATGAATTTGCCTATAAGAGTCAAATGAAGGCGAAAAATGCAATGGATTCAGATCGTTTTAACGATGAAATTGTACCGGTTGTTTATTATGACCGCAAAGGAAATAAAGTCGTTGTTGAGACAGATGAACATCCACGACCAGATACGTCATTAGAAAAACTGAGTAAGTTGCAGTCGATTTTTCCGAGTGGCTCCATTACCGCTGGAAATGCATCAGGCGTAAATGATGGTGCTTCGGCATTACTTATGATGAGCGCTAGAAAGGCTGCTGAGCTTGGTTTACAACCACTAGCCAAATATGTTGCATCAGGAGTGGCTGGAATTGAACCCGCGATAATGGGACTTGGTCCGATAGAAGCAACGCGCAAGGCTTTACAACGGGCTTCACTGTCAATAAACGATCTCGGTTTAGTGGAACTAAACGAAGCATTTGCTTCTCAATCACTGGAGTGTATTAACCAGCTGGGGCTTAATCCAGATATTATTAACGTAAACGGAGGCGCTATTGCCTTTGGTCATCCACTTGGTGCAAGTGGTGCGCGGATTTTAACAACTTTAGTACACGAAATGAAGAAGAGTAAGGTGGAATACGGATTAGCGACGATGTGTGTTGGAGTCGGTCAAGGAGTAGCCACGATTGTAAAAAATGGCCAATTCATATAAAACCTAAAAGAACCCTTTTATCAGTAAGAGGTAGTACATACTATTTTAAAGAATCGCGTGGTCAGTAATCGCGATACCTAGTTCAGAATTAAAGATAGATCGGGAGGAGATATCATGAAATATATTTTATATGAAGAAAAAAACCATATCGCTTACGTAACAATAAACAGACCTAAGGCTTTAAACACTTTCAATTACCAAACATTAGCAGAACTTGGTGAAGTTGTCGATAACATCGATATAAACAAAGAAGTCAGAGGGGTCATTTTTACTGGAGCAGGAGAACAAGCATTTAGTGCTGGCGCAGATCTAAAAGAAAGAAAAACACTTGGAGAACAGGAAGTAAGAAGGAATGTCAAAAAAATACGTGATGTTTTTAATGCTATTTATCAAATGAACCAGCCAACGGTAGCGGCGGTAAATGGTTACGCTTTTGGTGGTGGGTTTGAACTAATGCTTGCCTGTGATTTTCGAATCGCTAATGCAGATGCACAAATGGGGTTAACGGAGTTAAATTGGGCTATTATTCCAGGGGCCGGGGGAACCCAACGCTTACCTAGACTAATTGGCGAGTCGAAAGCTAAAGAGTTAATTTTAACAGCTAGAAAAATAACTGCCGCCGAAGCGTATGAATATGGTGCTTTAAACAGTGTGGCGAAACAAGGGAAATTGATGGAGGACTGTGAAGGGTTGCTTGCTGATATATTAGCTAATAGCCCGATTGCTATCCAACAGGCTAAATTTGCCATCACCAATGGCATGAGCGTTGACTTCCAGACTGGAATGAAAATGGAAGCAAAAGCTTACGAACTGACGATACCGACCAAAGATAGGGTGGAAGCATTACAAGCATTTAGTGAAAAACGGGATCCGGTCTTTACAGGGGAATAATTGCAATATTCGACAACAATTGTTATTATAAGATTAATGCTAGGGCATGCGTTATTCTCGCGTTATAAGATTATAATGTATGTCCTTTTAACTTCTTATAGATAAGGATGTTGTTGAATATGTCAAACAGAGTAATCAATACGAGGTCAATGATTTTCACCCTTTATGGTGACTATATCCGACATTATGGAAATGAAATATGGATTGGAAGTCTTATTCGTTTATTTGAAGAATTTGGTCATAATGGCCAGTCTGTTAGGGCCGCAATATCTAGAATGAGTAAGCAGGGATGGATTCAATCCCGAAAAGAGGGGAATAATAGTTATTATTTTCTAACAGAGCGTGGGGAGTCTAGGATGGAAGAGGCTGCCAATCGCATATTTAAATTACAACCACAAACGTGGGATGGGAAATGGCGCATGCTGATGTATAGCATTCCCGAAGAAAAAAGAAGTGTACGGGATGAACTAAGAAAGGAACTTGTTTGGAGTGGATTTGGTTCTATGGCAAATAGCTGTTGGATTTCACCTAATGACCTGGAAAAGGAGTTAAAAGCGATTATCGAAAGTTATGACATTAAAGACTATGTCCACTTTTTCCATGCTCATTATGATGGACCACATGAAGATAAGAAACTTATTGAAGAGTGCTGGGATATTGAGGATATTAACGCTAAATATGAAGGGTTCATAGCCTCACATAGTGCAAATTATGTGGTAGCCAAGGATAAAATTGCTAACGAGGAAATGACAGAAGCAGAATGTTTTGTTGAACGCGCAAAGCTAGTACATGAGTATCGAAAGTTCTTGTTCATTGATCCAGGCCTTCCCGAAGAGCTTTTGCCAGAAAAGTGGCTTGGTACAAAGGCATCTAATTTATTCCGTGAATATTATAAGCTACTGGCAGAACCAGCAAGTCATTTTTTTGAATATGTATTTAAAGAGGGAAACAGTTTAAAGAGAAAGGATAAGGCATATAATGCATTAAATCACGAATTAATTCCCCATACTGAATAATAAAATAGCCACCTATGCAGTTTGAATAACTGTTTTAGGTGATTATTTTTATGAGTAGGTAGTCAAGTTAAATTACAACTTCTTTGGTCCGTTCGTCGACAACTCTAACCGCTTTGCCTTCTGATCTAGGTATGGACTTTGGAGGAAGAATATTTACACCAATACTGACTAAACATTCATCTTTAATGATTGATTGGATTCTCTTTTTAAGTCGGGATACATTGTTATGTTCTATATCTTCTAGACTTGTCGAAAAAGAATCTTCAGTTAATTCAACGTGTAGTTCTACTGTATCTATTGCTCCAGTTCTTTTTAAGTATACTTGGTAATGTGGAGCTAAATCATTTATTTGAAGTAAAGAATTTTCTATTTGACTAGGAAAGACGTTAACCCCGCGAACAATAATCATGTCGTCAATACGCCCCTTCAGACGTGACATCCTTACTGTTGTCCGCCCACATTTGCATTTATCTCTAGTAATAGTAGCAATATCACCAGACCTATATCGAAGTACAGGGAATGCCTCCTTTGTTAGGCTAGTAAAAACAAGCTCACCCTCACTTTTGTCTGGTAGCGCCTCCAAGGTATCGGGATCAATCACCTCGACAAAAAAGTGATCTTCCTGAATATGCAATCCATTTTGTTCCTCATGGCACTCAATTGCTACGCCGGGTCCAACAACTTCACTTAGCCCGTAGATATCCACTGCTTTAATATCAAGTTTTTCTTCCAGTGTACGTCTCAGTTCCTCAGACCAAGGCTCAGATCCAAATATACCATATTTTAAGCTCGTTTTACGTGGGTCTTTACCTTGTTCTTCCATTACTTCAGCAATGTGTAATGCATATGACGGTGTAGAACAAATCACTTTTGGCATAAAATCCTCAATTAACATAATTTGTCGATTTGTATTTCCGCCAGATACGGGCACAGTAGCTATACCTAGTTTTTCACCACCAGTATGCATCCCTAAACCACCGGTAAATAGACCATATCCATAAGCATTATGCATTATATCTCCAGAACCTCCACCTGAAGCAGTGATTGATCTGGCCACAATTTCTCCCCAGTTATCAATGTCATTTCTTGTATAACCGACAACAGTTGGTTTCCCACTGGTTCCTGAAGATGCATGAAGTCGGATAATATCTTGCATTGGTGAAGCAAAAAGTCCGTATGGATAATGATCTCTTAAATCCTTTTTCACTGTAAAGGGGAGTTTATGAATATCGTCTAAACCTTGAATGTCACTTGGTTTAATACCTAATTGTTTAAACTTTTCTCGATAAAATGGAACATTGCTGTATACTCGTTCTACTGTCTTTTTTAGACTTCCTAGTTGTAGCGCTTCCATTTGACTACGCTCTAAAGTTTCCAGCTTTTCATTAAAGATCAAAAACAAGACCTCCTTCAAAGTCAATTCACAGATAAAGCTAATTTATAAAGCTCTAATGGATCTATCACATGAGTAAAAGCCAATTAAAACATAACCGGGTAACGGAAATAATGTGTAACGGTAATTAAGCGTTACATGTAATGTAGCGGTTTGGATTCAGGAAGTCAATAGTATTTGCAATAATTAAAAAATATTATTAAAAAAAGAGCTCCTTTTATTAAGGAGCCCCTATAATTAGTAAGTAATTATGATAAATGATACAGCTGAAGTTTATAATCTTTTGCTTTTTGTACATATGTGTCGATCGTAAGTTGAATTAATGCCAAATCTTTATCTGTTAGTTCTCGGATAACTTTACCTGGCGAACCGAGTACTAACGTTCTTGGGGGAATTTCCTTTCCTGATGGGATTAGTGTGTTTGCCCCAATAAATGCATTTTCACCAATGACAGCACCATCTAAAATGGTTGCACCCATTCCAATTAATGACCCTTTCTTTAGGGTACAACCGTGTAGAATCACATTATGTCCGACAGATACTTCATCTTCCAATATAAGTGGAGATCCTTCATATAAATGGCACGTAGAATTGTCTTGTACATTGCTTTTCTTACCAATTATAATCGGTGCTTCATCTCCGCGGATAACGGAATTAAACCAAATACTGGATTGCTCACCTATAGTCACATCGCCAATAACATGTGCACCAGGAGCAACGTAAACGGAATCATGAAGTTGTGGTTTTTTATTTTGAAAAGAATAAATCATTTGGCAAAATCCTTTCTTATATAGTAGTATGCATATTAGTATAACACTAATTAAACGTGGGGTGAAATAATGTGGGTGAATTATGTGAAAGCTTAAATATATGTTTCCCAATTATACAAGGTGGAATGGGGAATATCAGCAATGCTCCATTGACTGCTGCAGTATCAGAAGCGGGTGGCCTAGGGACAGTCGGGGTTGGCACGATGGATCCTGAGCAAGTAGAAGCGCTGATTCAAGAAACGAAGAGACAGACGGATAAACCATTTGCGGTTAATATTCCTATTAATATGACACCGTTTTTATCAGAAATAATAGCGCTGATTTTACAATATAAAGTTCCAGTAGTATCTCTTTCAGCGGGAAATCCAACACCTTTCATAAAAGAATTTCATGATAATGGTATTAAAGTTATTACTATTTGTAGTGCTGTTAAACAAGCATTAAAAGCGGAAGCGGCAGGTGCGGATGTTATTGTTGCGGAAGGATATGAAGCAGCTGGCATCAATTCGCTACTTGAGACAACGACACTAACACTAATTCCTCAAGTAGTAGATCAGGTGAATGTTCCTGTAGTTGCGGCGGGGGGAATTGGTGACGGACGCGGACTTGCAGCAATGTTCATGCTTGGGGCGAGTGGTGTGCAAATGGGGACACGCTTTATAGCTACACAGGAATCCCCATTTCATTCTAATTATAAAGAAAAGGTGTTAGCTGCGAACGACCATGAAACAGTTATTGTCGGTAGATCTGTAGGCAGAATAAGAAGGGTAATAAGTACTGCTTATGCAGAAAAATTACTAGAATTAGAGAAGAAGTGCATTCCATTAGAAAATTATGAGGAAATAACCACGGAGAAGTACCATGAAATTGGTGCGCTAGAAGGAAAACTTGATCAGGGCTTTATTAATAGTGGACAAGTGGCAGGTCTGATTACTGACTTACCGACTGTAAAAGATTTATTAGAAAGGATGATGAAGGAAGCGAAAGATGCTATAAACAACAATCACACAGTTTTGGGATAAATTTCATCATCTTATTTTTTTATATGAGGGAAGCTTTTTAAGTGGCTTTCCTTTTTTACTTTAAAAAAGATATTGACAAAATGAATAAAACCGATTACTCTAAAATATATAACGATAAGTTCGATGTGCGTTATTTAATCGTCACACTATAAGGTGGGTATAAAGTGTAGGTTCTATTCTGGGATAATTGCAAATATATGGTTAAAATATGGAGGGATCACTAATGGAGCAAGATAATTTATTTGATATAACGATTATAGGGGGCGGACCCGCTGGTTTATTCGCTTCTTTTTACGGAGGCTTACGACAAATGAAGGTAAAAATTATTGAAAGTATGCCACAACTTGGGGGACAATTAACAGCCTTGTATCCAGAAAAGTATATTTATGATATACCGGGTTTTCCTAAAATTACTGGAAAAGATTTAGTTGATACCCTAAAAGAACAGGCTGCTCAATTTAATCCAACCATCGTACTTGAGCAATCCGTATTAAATATTGATGAAAATGACGGCGTTTTTGCGTTGACTTCGAATACAGGAGAAATACATTACTCAAAAACAATTTTGATTACGGGTGGGGCAGGGGCCTTTGAACCACGACGTTTAAAATTGGATAATGAGAGTCGGTTTGAAAATAATTGTTTGCACTATTTTGTAGATGACTTAAACAAATTTGCGGGAAAAAAAGTCGCCGTATTCGGTGGGGGAGACTCTGCACTGGATTGGGCTTTAATGCTTGAGCCAATTGCTAAAAAGGTTTCACTTGTGCATCGGAGAGATAACTTCCGGGCGCACGAGCATAGTGTAGAGCTATTGAAAAAATCGTCAGTAGAAACGCTGACGCCTTACGTTCCCGAAGAACTAATTGGTGAAAATACAATCGAATATATTGTCTTAAAGGAAACAAAAGGAGAAAAAACAGTTATCTTAGAATCAGATACGGTAATTGTTAACTATGGATTTGTATCCTCTATTGGGCCAATTAAAGATTGGGGACTAAATTTAGAAAAGAACTCAATTATAGTAGATTCTAAAATGGAAACGAATATTAAAGGGATTTATGCTGCCGGCGATATCAATACGTATGAAGGAAAAGTTAAATTGATAGCGACAGGTTTTGGTGAAGCACCAACTGCGATTAACAATGCGAAGGCGAGTATCGATCCAAAAGGAAAGGTACAGCCGGTCCACAGCACAAGTGTAATGGAAAAGAGATTAGAAGAACAAGAGAAAATGACAATTAAAGGCTAATGATTTAGATGAAAAAAGACGTACAAAAAATCATAGAATTAAGGAGCGATAAATTTTGTATACAATAGTCGACAGAGAGACATGTATTTCTTGTGGTGCGTGTGGAGCGTCTGCACCGGAAGTTTTTGAATACTGTGATGAGGGAATTTCTTTTGTTACACTTGATGATAATGAAGGGAGAGCAGAGGTACAGGAGGATTTAAAAAATGAAGTAGAAGATGCTTGTGACGGCTGCCCAACTGATTCCATTAAAATTTCAGATTCGCCATTTGATGGGGATCCTAATAAATTTGAATAGTGCTTATATCTGGTTTAACAGGGGTGCCCAAAGTATTTTTTAGGGACACCCTTTATTTTAACATAGAACACGATAACCGTATTACAATTTAATTATTTTAAACGGATTGACTATGATGTGACTTAATGATAAGATGACGTATAAATAACGTGTTATTAATTTTTTATCATTGGCACTCATTATGTAAGCGCTTACCAAGTGATTGGCGAGACTTTTGGCTAGTATAACAAAATCTAAAAAGGTGGGATTGAAATGAAGGAAAAATATCCTCTCTTTCAAATTGTTGATAGTAAGGGACAGCTCATTACTAATGCGTATAAATCGGAAGTTACGGAAAAGCTTGCGAAATCATATTATTATCACATGCTGCGAATCCGAACATTTGACCGGAAAGGGATAGCATTACAGCGTCAGGGACGTATTGGAACCTACGTACCTTTTGAAGGGCAGGAAGCATCACAGGTCGGTAGTGCACTAGCACTTCAAGCGGATGATTGGTTATTTCCTACGTATCGTGATCATGGAGCATCATTGACGTTTGGGGCTGATATGGATCGGACACTCCTTTATTGGAATGGTCGGGTAGAAGGATGTGTGTTGTCTAAGGTGAAACATATTTTCCCGCCATCGGTTCCGATTGCTACACACATACCACATGCGGTTGGTGCCGCGATGGCTGAAACATACAAAGGTACGAATAATACCACAATAGCTTATTTCGGGGATGGTGCAACTTCAGAAGGTGATTTTCATGAAGGATTAAATATTGCCAGTGTTTTTCAGGCCCCGGTTGTTTTCTTTAATCAAAACAACGGATTTGCTATATCAGTGCCTATTCATAAACAAATGAATTCAGAAACCATTGCACAAAAGGCAGAAGCTTATGGAATGCCTGGTATACGTGTGGATGGAATGGATGTTTTTGCTGTTCATATTGCGGTTAGAGAAGCATTGGAACGGGCGCGTAATGGGGAAGGTCCGACATTAATCGAGGCTGTAACCTGGCGATTTGGGGCCCATACTACAGCAGACGATCCGACCAAATATCGGGACCAGGGAAAAAGTGATGACATGCGTGAAGCGCTTGATCCGTTATTACGTCTGGAACGATTTATGAAAAATAACGAAATGTGGAACGTGACCTGGTTCAAACAAATAGAAAAAGATATTCAATTGGAAATAGAATCGGCCATTACACAGATGGAGTCGTATGGTAAACCGGATGTTGCGGATATGTTTGATTATGTATTTGAAAATCCGACGTGGACGATTCAGGAACAGATGAAAACGTTAGGTGGTGATGCCTACTGATGTCGATTTAGATATCCCTACATGTTGGACTAATATTTATATGAAAAAGTAAGCAATATAGCATGAGAAAACTGAAAATTCTAATAGGGGGAATGTTTATGAAGAGCTGGATGCTTTTAGTTGTAATCGCATTTATAAGTACGATTACATTAGTTGCTTGTGGTACAGAGGATAGTTCTGGTGATGCAGAAGCTGAAGAGAAAGGGAATAGGGTATCTGAAGACGGAAAGACATATAAAATAGGGGCTACTCAAATTGTCGAACACCCCTCGTTAGATGAAGCTTACAAAGGATTTCAGGATGCATTGAAAGAAGCAGGACTAGATGTTGAATATGACTTTCAGAGTGCACAAGGGGATCAAAATAATGTAAATACAATTGCTAAAAACTTTGTCGCAGATGATGTTGATTTAATTTTTGGAAACTCTACACCAAGTGCGTTAGGCGCTTTACAAGTGACGAATGACATTCCTATTGTATTTACATCTGTAACGGATGCAGTTGAAGCCGGTCTGATAGATTCCATGGATGAAGCTGCAGAAAATATAACCGGAGTACTTGACCTACATCCCGATTCTATTAAAAAGACAGTCGATTTTATTGATAAGTATTTCGGAGGTGCGAATATAGGACTACTCTATAATGCAGGAGAGCAAAACTCGGTTATTCAAATTGAAGCGGTCAAAGAGGCAGTTGAAGGAACAAGCTTAAGCACGTCGGAACGAACAGTAGCAAATTCTTCCGAAGTACAGCAAGCTGCTACAACACTAGTTGGTAAAGCAGACGTTATGTTTATCGTAACAGATAATACTGTCGTATCTGCATTGGATAGCGTTATTGGTGTAGCTAAAGAACAAGGTATTCCACTTTTAGTCGGGGAACCGGATTCGTTAGAAAGGGGGGGGTTTGCTACATATGGGATTGATTACCATTCCATAGGTTACCGTTCTGGCGAGATGGCTGCAGAAATCTTAACGGGGGATAAAACAACCGCAGATTTCCCTGTTGAATATCCAAAAGAAATTCAGCTATTTATTAATAAACAAGCAGGTGAAGAACAAGGTATTGAATGGAATGATGAATGGGATGATCTTGCAGAATTTGTAGAGCCGGAAAAATAATGTTTGTGTTAGTTTACTAGTGTTTTAAAAACGGAGGCATGGCTTTGGCGTGCCATTGACTCCCGTCATGACAAGGAGGAAATTATGCTTATTTCATTATTTGGTGCATTTGAATCAGGTATTATATATGCAATTATGGCATTGGGGGTTTATTTAACTTTCCGCGTCCTGGACTTTCCTGATTTAACAGTGGATGGAAGTTTTGTAACCGGTGCTGCTGTAGCCTCCATTTCGATTATAAGTGGTGTACCACCTTTTCTGGCAACCTTGATGGCAGCCGCTGCAGGTTTTTTGGCAGGCTGTGTTACCGGTATTCTGCATACAAAGGGAAAAATAAATGCATTATTATCCGGGATTCTTATGATGATTGCACTTTACTCTGTGAATTTACGCATTATGGGTCAGCCCACGTTACCGTTGTTACAAGAAACAACTATTTTCAAGCAATTGGAATTGGCTTGGGAAGGTACTGGTATTAACTCCTTTATAAATGGAATATTTGCATCCTTAGGCATGGAAGATCTGCCGGGTTCATGGGCTATTTTAATTGTGATGGTTATCGTGGCAGTTATCATTAAACTGCTCACAGACTACTATTTAAAAACAGAAATCGGACTAGCTCTACGGGCAACAGGGGATAATAAAAGAATGATCCGTAGTCTTTCAGCCAATACAGATACATTAATAATTGTTGGTGTTGGCTTTTCAAACGCACTTGTAGCATTTTCCGGTGCGCTTATTGCCCAGCATGGCGGTTTCGCCGATGTAGGCATGGGAATTGGATTAATCATTATTGGACTTGCGTCAGTAATTATTGGTGAAGCGTTATTTGGAACGAAAACGATTGCGAGAACGACGCTAGCAGTTATCGGCGGAGCTATTGTTTACCGTGTCGTCGTAACGATGGCTCTCCGTGTTGATTTCTTTGAAACCGGTGACATGAAGTTAATCACAGCTTTGCTAGTAATCGCCGCTTTGGTGGCACCAAAAATCATTCATGCTCAGAAAGAGAAGAAACGTCGATTGAAAAAGAAGGCTCAACTTAGCCAGTATAAAGTCAAGGAGGTGTCATAGCATGCTTCACTTACAGAATATTTCAATAGCATTTAATGAAGGGACCCCTGATGAAAAGAAAGCATTACAAACAATTAATATGAAACTGGAAAAGGGAGAATTTGTTACGATTATTGGAAGTAACGGGGCAGGTAAGTCAACCTTAATGAACGTTATTTCAGGTAATTTAACACCTGATGTAGGGGATGTATCGATCAATGACAAGCAAGTTGCCCATTTACCAGAATACAAGCGTTCAGCTTTTATTGGTCGTGTATTTCAGGACCCAATGGCAGGGACAGCACCATTAATGACAATAGAGGAAAATTTAGCTATGGCTTATGCACGTGATAAGAAAAGAAAGTTACGATTAGGTGTAACCGCAAAGCGAAAAACGTTGTTTAAGGAGTACTTAGAAACATTGAATATGGGATTAGAAAACCGTTTAACCGCAAAGGTTGGATTGCTTTCAGGCGGGGAACGTCAGGCGCTCTCATTATTAATGGCAACATTCACAGAACCAAACATTTTACTATTGGATGAACATACTGCAGCTCTTGATCCATCACGAGCAGAGTTGATTAAAGAACTCACTTATGATGTAGTAAAAAAGTTTGAGTTAACCACACTAATGGTAACCCATAATATGCAACAAGCACTCGATTTGGGGAATAGATTGTTTATGATGGATAAGGGACAAATTATTTTCGATATAGCGGGCAAAGAAAAACAGGAACTGACTATCCAAAAGCTAATGCATGAATTTCAGCGCATACGTGGAGAACAATTCGAAAGTGACCGAGCAGTTTTAGGCTAAGTGAAAGAGAAAAGATATGCTTTAATGTACAGGGGCGAATATTGTTCCTGTACTTTTTTGTGTGCATCTATAAAAGGGTGTGATTTTGAACGGTCTATTCACTTTTTAGAATTATAGGGAAATAGAGATTTGTTGTTTAGCTGTTTTGTTCCAGCTCCTACCGCTCTCGAGGTATTAATAAAAATCACTCCGTGTCAAAAAACGACAGTCTGTATGTTTGCTTAAGCTTACCGGTGTTGTTCAAGGCGCTTGCGCTTCTCCTAGTGGATGGGGTAAACTAGTATAGAAGTATGTATAAACTTGAGCAGAAACAATAGTTCAAGTAAGGGATGGATTCGACATAATTCGAGGGGGTTAAATGGTGGGTCGTATTATTAAAACTGAATCGCTTCACCTGCAAGCTTACAATATAATTAAAAAGTCGATTATGCAAGGGGAACGTGAGCCGAATGAACGTGTGGTTGAAGCAAGGGTTGCTAGTGAACTGGGTATTAGCAGAGGTCCCATTAGAGAAGCCATTCGCATGCTCATTCAGGATGGTTTACTTATTTATAATGATGGTTTTGTGCGTGTTTATCAACCGACGGTGCAAGATGTTGTAGATTTATTTCAGTGTCGAGAAAGTTTAGAAACTTTAGCTATCCAACTTGCTATCAAGAACATTTCTGCTGAGCAAAAAGAACAATTAGCTATCAATATAAAAGAAACGAAAAAAGTGATGGAGCATGGCGAGGAACTTGGACAGTTGGATCAGCAATTTCATGCGATCATTATTCTAGCATCAAAAAATAAACAATTGATTGAATTACTAGAAGTCATTAAAACGAAAATTCAATATATGCGTAATAGTATGATTGGCGGTTCCTTTTACCCTTCTTTTATTGAGGAACATGAACGCATATATCAAACATTGCTTGATGAAGATGAAGAAAAAGCGATAGAAATAATGAGTGCACACATTAGAAAAGGGCTAGACGGTGTGTTGCTACATATTGATAACAAATAAAAAACTTAATCCAAAAGGGTTAAGTTTTTTATTTTAATTAGCGGTTGACAGTTAACTGTTGACCCAATATACTTAATATAAAATATAATCAAAAAATAAGTCCATGGCGATTTAAGAGAAAAAAGTTACACAATAATTGTAAGCGGATACATAAGGCGCGATTAAAAATGCTTAGGGAAATTCAAGAAAGGATGAGAATGGTGAAAAAAGGTATGAAGGTTGGAAATACCACGAAAGTAACCGCTGAAGTGACCGAGGAAATGTTCGCTCAATTTGAAGGAGAGGTAATTCACCCAGCTTATTCGACTGTTTCCATGGTTTATCACATGGAATGGGCATCACGAAAGTTGCTTATCCCCCATTTAGAAGAGGGGGAAGAAGGGATGGGGTCTGCAGTAACCGTTAAGCATATTGCACCTTCCGGATTGGGGACAAAAGTTGAGGTGACAGCGACTGTATGTGAGGTAACGGACAGAGAAGTTATTACCGAGGTTTTTTTGACAAATGAATACGGTGTCATAGGAAAGGGAGAAGTAAAACAAGCGATTCTGCCGAAAGAAAAGATCGAAACAAAACTTGCCGAGCAAACTGCGTCAAAAGCACAAACTCGAAATAAAAATACTGGGGGTAATGAAGGATGAAACAACTTGAAAAGACAAAAGTAATGGAGCAAAATATATTTCAAAAAATAGCGGGACATGAACAGGTCGTTTTTTGTAATGATCCGATGACGGGTTTACAAGCAATTATTGCCATTCATGATACAACACTAGGCCCAGCCTTAGGTGGAACCCGGATGTATCCATATACGAACGTTGACGATGCGCTAGAAGATGCCTTGCGTTTATCGGAAGGTATGACGTATAAATGTGCTGCCGCTGATATTGACTTTGGCGGTGGGAAAGCAGTTATCATTGGTGATCCGGAAAAAGATAAATCTCCCGCTATGTTTCGGAAATTTGGCCAGTTTGTAGATTCATTGAATGGTAGGTTTTACACCGGTACCGACATGGGGACGGCAATGAATGACTTTGTGCAGGCATTAAAAGAAACCAACTTTATAAACGGGATACCTGAAGCGTATGGTGGTAGCGGAGATTCATCAATACCGACAGCTCAAGGGGTCATTTATGCATTAGAAGCGACGAATCAACATCTGTTTGGCAGTAATAACCTAGGCGGGAAAAGTTATGCGATTCAGGGATTAGGAAAAGTCGGTTATAAAGTGGCAGAACACTTGTTAACAGCTGGTGCAGATTTATATGTGACAGATATTCACGATAATCTCCTTGCTTCCATCCAAAACAGAGTAGCAGCGTTAGGTGGGACCGTAACAGTAGTGGATAGTGACGCAATATATGACGTAGCTGCAGATATATTCGTGCCGTGCGCAATGGGCGCTATTATCAATGATCAGACTATTTCCCGATTAACCGTAAAGGCTGTTGTAGGTTCAGCTAACAATCAGTTAAAGAAAAAAAACCATGCGAGAATGCTGACTGAAAAAGGAATTCTTTATGCACCGGATTATATTGTTAATGCGGGTGGTTTGATTCAAGTTGCTGATGAATTATATGAACCAAATAAAGACCGTGTTTTATTGAAAACGAAAGCGATTTATGATTCCCTTCTAGAAATCTATAAAAAAGCAAAACTCGATGTGATTACAACGGAAGAAGCTGCAAGTAGAAAATGTCAGAAAACAATAGAAGAGCAACGAAATAGAAATAATTTTTTCGCCCGCACACGCAGACCAAAGTGGAACATTCGTCAATAGGATGCAAACAAATTTTAAAAGGTGGGAATGAAATGAAGAAAAAGTATCCGCTAATGGAGATTGTTGATAAAACAGGAAAGCTTGTCTCCAATGAATATGAAAAAGAAATAACCGAAGAGCAAGCAAAGCGATTCTATTACTATATGCTTCGCTTGCGTACGTATGATAAAAAAGGAAAGGCATTGCAACGCCAGGGACGTATCGGAACCTATGTACCGTTTGCAGGTCAGGAAGCATCCCAAGTTGGGAGTGCACTAGCGTTAGAATCAGGTGATTGGATGTTTCCTACGTACCGGGATCATGGAGCAACCTTGACGTTTGGTGCTGATTTAGATCGGATGTTGCTTCATTGGAATGGTCGGGTAGAAGGATGTGTACCGTCAAAGGTGAAAAATATATTTCCGGCCGCCATTCCAATTGCAACACAGCTTCCACATGCAACAGGTGTTGCAATGGCTGAAACATATAAAGGAGGTAAAAATGCATCCATCGCTTATTTTGGAGATGGTGCAACTTCGGAAGGTGATTTTCACGAGGGGCTAAATATTGCCAGTGTGTTTCAGGCACCAGTTGTATTTTTTAACCAAAATAACGGATATGCGATATCCCTTCCTGTGGAAAAGCAGATGAATTCGGAAACGATTGCTCAAAAGGCGGAAGCATATGGTATTCCAGGTGTGCGTGTGGATGGTATGGATGTTTTTGCGGTACATCTTGTCGTAAAGGAAGCGTTAGAAAGAGCACGACGTGGAGACGGGCCAACATTGATCGAGGCTGTTACATGGCGTTTTGGCGCCCATACAACCGCAGATGATCCTTCGAAATACCGTGACCAAGAAAAAAGTGATCAAATGCAAGGTGAACTGGATCCTATTTTACGCTTAGAACGATTTATGCGAAAGAATAAATTGTGGAATGAAGCGTGGATTAAGCAGATAGAGAAAGAAATTGAGGTTGAATTAGATGAGGCAATTATAAGAATGGAAGCCTACGAGAAGCCAAATACTTTCGATATGTTTGATCATGTATTCGAACAACCGACATGGACGATTGCGGAACAGAAGGAAATATTAAGGGGGTCAGTTCAATAATGGTGAAAGTAATGAGAAAGCAAGCAAATCAATCGAGTGAAAAAACAAAGTCACTAACACTTATTGAGGCAATTAAAGAAGGGCTGAAAACAGTATTAGCGCACGATAAAAACACACTATTACTTGGAGAGGATATTGGCGTAAACGGCGGAGTGTTTCGGGCTACCGATGGCTTACAGAAACAATTTGGTGAAGAGCGTGTTGTTGATACACCACTAAGTGAGGCTGGATTCGTTGGAGCAGCTGTAGGAATGGCGCTCAATGGATTAAGACCAGTCGTGGAAATTCAGTTTCTTGGGTTTATTTATCCGGCATATGAACAAATCGCCACCCATGTCACGCGTACCAGGACACGAACAATGGGACATTATCATTTGCCGATGGTGATTCGTGCGCCATATGGTGCCGGAGTAAGGTCACCAGAAATACATTCGGATAGTGTTGAAGCACTTTTTACTCATTTACCAGGAATAAAGGTTGTTTGCCCGTCAAATGCCTATGACGCAAAAGGCTTGCTAATTGCGGCAATAGAAGATCCAGATCCTGTGTTATTTTTAGAACCAATGCGTTTATATCGCGGAGAGCGTGCAGATGTACCCACGGTAAAATACACAGTTGAACTTGGAAAGGGTACGCAACTTGAAGAAGGTGAGGATGTAACTGTACTCGCATGGGGGGCCATGATGCCTGTGGTGAATCAAGCGGTGAATCAAATGAAAGAGCAAAATATATCGTGTGACGTGATTGACTTGCGCACATTATACCCCCTTGATAAAGATATTATTTCGAAATCCGTCCAAAAAACGGGACGTGTTGTTATCGTTCATGAAGCACATGCGACAGGTGGTGTAGGGAGTGAAATTACTTCTATCATCAATGACACATCTTTTCTTTATTTAAAAGCACCGATCGAACGCGTAACTGGCTTTGATGTTCCGGTTCCTTTGTTTGCTCTGGAAAATGATTATTTACCAACACCGAAACGTGTGCAAGATGCAATCCAAAAGGTAGTTAAATTTTAGGAGGTGAATCTGCTATGGAAGTAAGATTTCATGATATTGGAGAAGGAATGAATGAGGGAGAAATTTTAGAATACTTTGTTCAAGTTGGAGAGAAGGTAACGGTTGACCAACCACTCGTTGAATTGCAAACAGATAAAATGGTGGCAGAAATTCCTTCGCCAACAGCGGGTACGATTAAGGAAATTCATTTTGAACCAGGTGATACTGTTACGGTCGGCACAGTCATTATGGAGATTGATAACGGTAAAGAGAGTAGGGTTCATGAGGAAGCGGGAAAAATGGAAAAGGAAACAATTGCACAAACAACGGAACAGAAGGCACCACCTAAAAGTCATTATAAACGCATTCTAGCTGCACCATATACGAGGAAAATTGCCCGTGATAAAGGAATCAATATTGAAGTAATCGAGGGAACAGGGCCTGCTGGACGTGTAACAGAGGAAGATGTCACCCTGTTTGTGACTAAGCCAGCACCTGAAACAAGAGAAGATGCTGTATTGATGGACAACACTGTCAGACAGGAAGAACAAGCGGTGGAAACCATTCCTTTTAAAGGGGTAAGGAAACAGATTGCGAAGAAAATGAGTTACTCCTTGCAAACCATCCCACATGTTACTCATTTTGAGGAAGTGGATTTAACGAATGTACTGACATTACGCAGTGAGCTTAAGCAAGCAGGGGAAAACATTTCGGTTGTTGCATTTTTCCTCAAAGCAATTGCGATTGCACTGAAAAGGTATCCAATATTCAACGCACAACTTGATGAAGAAGATGAAGTCATTCGCCTTGCAAAGGATTATAATATCGGTCTTGCCACAGACACAGAAGCAGGCTTAATGGTTCCAGTCCTACCACATGTTAATCAAAAATCTTTACGTAATATACACGCAGAAATGAAGGCGCTGACAATGAAGGCGCAGGACGGAAGATTAAATCCGGCTGATATGAAAAAGGGAACCTTTACGATCAGTAACGTAGGTCCACTTGGTGGTACTGGTGCAACGCCAATTATTAATCATCCTCAAACAGGGATCATGGCTTTGCATAAAACGAAAAAGATACCTGTAGTGATGGAAGATGAAGAAATTGCTATTCGATCGATGATGAATATTTCACTTTCTTTTGATCACCGTGTTGCAGATGGTGCGATGGCAGTTGCTTTCACAAATCGATTTGTAGAATTGATTGAAGAACCGAAAAAACTACTATTGGAGTTGGTTTAAATGGTTGTAGGGGAATTTGTAGAAAAACGTGATTTAGTTATTATCGGTGGTGGACCCGGTGGTTATAATGCAGCAATCCGGGCAGCACAATTAGGACTTCAGGTAACATTAATAGAAAAAGAAAATATGGGTGGAGTCTGTTTAAATGAAGGCTGTGTTCCATCTAAAGTTTTTGCGCATGCAGCGAAGGAATATACGTCGCTTTCAGGTCTGTCATCGTTGGGAATAACCACAGGTGAGGCAAATTTTAATTATGACAAGCTATTAGACTATAAAGCGCTAAAAGTTGTACAGTTACGCAACGGGGTGGAAGCATTATGTGCGGCCAATAAAATTGAAATAATTCAGGGGGACGCTAATTTCACTGCAGAAAATCGAATAGGTGTTGAAAATGGACATCAATTTGATATTTACGAATTTAATCATGCAATTATTGCGACAGGAAGAAGACCTGTCCTGCCCGATTTTTTACCTAAGGATAGTGAATGTATTTTATTGTCTGAGGAGATTTATAATCTTACTGAAATGCCAAAGGAATTAATCGTTTATGGCAGTGATTATATCTCGCTTGAAATTGCCTTTAGTTATCGTAAACTCGGTGCATCCGTAACGATGATTCTAGACGGGAAAGAAGACTTTTCATTTGATAAGTCAATCAATCGGGAGTTAAAACGAATTCTAAAAAAACAAAAAATAAAAGTGCATCGCGGATTTCAGATTGATAACATCTCAACTGCTGAGGGTGAAGTAGCTGTAGGCATCGTCAAGGATGATGAAAAAGTAACTGTAACAGGTACGCATGTAAGCGTAACGGTGAAGCAAAGCGCAGATGTAGCATCACTCGGTATTGAGCGGTTTGGTGTTGAAGTTACAAGTGATGGATTCATTAGAACGGATCAACAATCAAGAACTACGCTACAAACACTTTTTGCCGTTGGAGACACAACAGTAGGAAATCCTTCAGCGGTGAAAGCGATTAAACAAGGAAAAGTAGCAGCGGAAACAGTTGCGGGGCTCAATAGTGAAGTGGATTTAACTTTTATACCAACTGTAGTTCACAGCATTCCACCTATTGCTTCCGTGGGGTTAACGGAACAAGAGGCAAAAGAATCTGGATATAGTGTAAAGACAAGTCAGTTTTCCTATAGTGGTAATAGTTATGCAATGATTACAAATGATAAAGATGGCATAATGAAAATTATTAAGGATGGGGAAACCGATTTACTTCTAGGTTTTCATACTATTGGTGCTGGAGCAATTGAATTAATAGGTACAAGTATAACGGCACTTGAAATGGTTGGTAAGGAAGAAGATCTAAACTTCCCATTGTATCCTCATCCAAGTTTCAATGAAACGATGTTAGAAGCTGTAGAAGGATTAGCAGAGAAGGCTATTCATATACCGCCTACCAAAAGGAAGTCAGAGAAGGTTTAAATTTTATAACAAAGGGGATTTAACATGTTTCGGATTAAAGCTGTACAAGTACCTTCTTTAACAGAAACACAACTATTGACAATTGCAGTTCTGACTATTATGAGTTCAAGCATTATCGTTTTCGAAGCGCCACCACATATTCCATTAGTAATTACTCTTTTGCTATTGGTGATTTATGGCCTTATTAAAAAAATACCTTATAAGCAATTGGAAGAGGGAATAACTGAGGGTGCGAAAGCGGGTATGGCGGCAGTATTACTCTTTTTCTTTATTGGTATCCTTATTGCTTCCTGGATGATGGGTGGAACAATTCCAACACTGATTTATGCTGGATTTGAATTAGTCACTCCAAGCTTCTATTTTACGGTTGTTTTCATTGTAACCTCTATCGTGGGGATCTGTGTTGGAAGTTCACTCACAACAGTTGGGACGGTTGGTGTGGCATTTATAGGAATATCGGGTGCAATTGATGTTTCCCTTGCGATTACTGCCGGGGCAATTGTATCCGGTGCGTTTTTTGGTGATAAAATGTCACCATTATCCGATACAACGAATATGGCCTCTTCCATATTAAAAGTAGATTTATTTACGCATATTCGAAACATGGGCTGGACAACGATACCAGCATTTGTGATTACGCTGGTGCTATTTGGAATCATGTCACCGGAAATCACAACAACGGATTTCAGTAAAATGGAATGAGGACTATTAGAAACAGGACTTGTACATTGGTATAGTGGTGTGATCCCACTTGTTTTTTTGCTAGTCTTTTCTATTATGAAAGCGCCTGCGTTATTAGCGCTTGCAGCCGGTTCAGTTAGTGCAATAGAGGTTTCATTTATCAATGGTTTGACTCCAATTAGCGAATTATTTGAGACGTTATTTGGTGGATTTGTTTCAAATACCGGTATCGAAGAAATTGATGAACTATTAACCCGTGGCGGAATTGAAAGCATGTTGTTTACGATCGGCCTTGTGCTGCTTGCCTTGAGTATGGGTGGCTTATTATTTACATTAGGGATTGTTCCCAGATTACTTGCTTCAATAGAATTTTTATTGAAAAAAGTAAGTTCGGTCATTATTGCATCTGCCTTAACTGCTATCGGAATTAATATTTTGATTGGTGAGCAATACTTGTCTATTTTATTAACAGGGGAATCCTTTCAATCTCAGTATCAAAAGGTTGGTTTAGCAAATAAGAACTTAGCTAGAGTGTCGGAGGATGCTGGTACAGTTGTGAATCCGCTTGTCCCATGGAGTGTGTGCGGCGTCTTTATAGCTAGCGTTCTAGGCGTACCAACAGTTGCATACCTACCATTCGCATTCTTTTGTCTCTTATGTCCTTTACTGACGATTTTATTTGGAATAACTGGTAAGACATTGACGTATACGAAAATGAGGAAGGAAAATAATAAGGAAGAGATCATGCAGGGGGAATATAGGAAAACAATGGTTTAAGGGGTTTGAAATTAAGTGACGTTATTAAGAAAGTTGAATAAGATTTCAGCATTCTTATCCTTGTCTAGCTTCTTGAAAATGAATATTCCGAATATTATTGACATTCAAGTCCCAAGGGGTATAATGTGGATTACATAGTTCGTTCGCAACACGTTATGCCAATTTTGAGTTAAGTCAATTTTGTGGAGGGTATGAATAGATTCCGTGAAAATAATATATACGTAATTATTAAAGTGAGAAATATAGGGAGTCCCATATCATAAATTGAAATCTATTGGACATTAGATTAAGAAGTTATATAAAAATGTAATACTAGCTTTTTCTATGCGTATTGAGAAGAAACTATATTTAAAATGGGAGGAAAGAATATGAAGCTTTTACATTTACGGTTTTCATTTATTAGTATAATCATTATTTCACTTTTGGCATTAAGTGGATGTAACAATGCAGGGGAAACCAAGGGACAAGTCAAAGGTGGTGGGGATGATGTTTTCACAATAAAAATTGGACATATTGCTTCACCGGAAGATCATTATTCAATTGGAATTAATGAATATACTAAAGCTGTGGAGGAAGCCACTGATGGCCGTGTTCAATTTGAAATCTTTGGTAATGGGGAATTAGGTGGTGAAGCGGACCTTGCGGAACAAATTCAAATGGGAAGCTTAGACATGAGTGTTATTACTACTGGAGTACTTGGGGATTTTTATGAAGATTTGAGAGTTTTTGATATGCCGTTTCTTTTCCGAGATTTAGATCACGCTTACACAGTTTTAGACAGTGATTTTGCTCAAGATATTTTAAATGGAATGGATGAAGTAGGATTTAAGGGCATTGCATTTTGGGAGAACGGTCTTAGACATATTACGAATAATAAAGGGCCTATTTATTCTCCAAAAGATATGGAAGGATTGAAAATAAGAACTATAGAAAATAACATGTTCATTGATACGTATAAATTGCTTGGAGCAGACCCAGTTCCTATGGAATTTCCGGAAGTCTATTCATCTCTACAGCAAGGGGTTATTGATGGCATCGACCAACCATATTCAATAATGTGGGGTAAAAAAATATATGAAGTACAAAAGCATCTTTCGGAGGTAGGTTTTTACTATGCTTCAGCAACCTTATTAATGAATGATGAATTTTATGAATCCCTTCCAGAAGAGATACAAGAAGTCATTGTTGATCTTGGTAAGGAATACGCGGTTAAAGAAAGAGAGATTGCTCGAAATCTCGATTCCGAACAAAAAGAAAAGTTAATTGACGAAGGGCTTGAGGTAGTCCCAGAAGATGAAGTCGATATTAAGGCATTTAAAAAGGCTGTAGAACCGTTCTACAATAATTTGGATGACAAGAATAAAAAGTATGTTGAAAAGATTCGTGATATGTAAAGAAAGGGTTATATAAAGCGAATTGGAGTAAAGAGGGCGAAAATACCTTTGTTCGCCTTCTCATTAATTTAGTTACTAATACTGGGGGTAAACGACTATATGTGGACAAAGGCGATGAGGAGGATTAATGCAACTTTTGAAGTTTTTACCGCAGCTTGCTTAGCTATGATGGTATTATTAGTTTTCTTTCAAATTATAACTCGTGCTATTTTGGGATCATCACTTGCATGGTCTGGGGAGTTAGCTCGATATCTTATGGTCTGGATCACCTTCTTAGGGGCTAGTTTTGCCTTTCAATACGGTGCCCATGTTAGTGTGAATTATTTTATTCAAAAGTTTCCTATCAAATTAGCTAATATAATAGTCATAGTAACTGCCGCGGTTACCGCCACTTTTTTAATTGTTTTATTTAGAGAAGGAATAAAATTTATGCATGTTGCTCAATTTCAAAAGGCATCAGCACTTGGCATTTCAATGTCTTATGTCTATTCAATTATTCCTATAAGTAGTGTGCTAATACTGTTGAATCTAATTGATTATACAATAAACAACATTACAGCGCAAAAGGTGGATAGATTATGATTGTATTCTTATTTCTTACCTTTTTTGTTCTTATTTTTTTAAATGTACCAATTGCATTTGCCTTGGGAATTTCATCTTTAGCCTACTTTATTATAAGCGGTGATTTTGTCTTAACTCTGCTTCCCCAAACCATGTTTAAAGCACTGGATTCATTTCCTTTGATGGCAGCTCCTTTTTTTATTTTAGCGGGAAAGCTTATGGAGCATGGTGGTATTTCTAAACGTTTGATTGCGTTTGCTCAAAGTATAGTCGGACAACTAAAGGGAGGACTTGCACATGTAGGTGTTATTACATGCATGTTTTTTGCTGCTTTATCGGGTTCGGCTTCGGCGACTACTGCCGCGATTGCAGGGTTACTAGTTCCTAGTATGGTTAAAGCGGGATACGATCGAAGTTTCTCCACTGCTGTTACAGCTGCTGCAGGTACAACAGGGATCATGATTCCTCCTAGTGTACCATTAATTATTTATGGCGTAACTGCTAGCGTTTCTGTTAGTGATTTGTTTATCGCCGGAATCGTTCCCGGGGTTTTAGTCGGCTTATCGTTTATGCTGGTATGTTATATTATTTCAGTTTTAAAAGACTACAAAACAAGCGAAAAGACAAGCGTAAGGAAAATTATTATTTCCTTTAAAGAATCATTTTTGGCTTTATTAATGCCAATTATCATCTTGGGAGGAATATATGGGGGTATTTTCACACCTACTGAGGCTTCAGTCGTTGCAGTAGTTTATGGATTTGTTATTGGAGCGTTTGTTTATAAAGAATTGAATATTGCTGCATTCAAAGAAATCTTTGTATCATCAGCAGTTACATCTTCAGTTATTTTATTATTGATTTCTACTGCCTCGATTTTTGGAACGATTTTAACTCGGGAACAAATACCCCATTCTGTAGCTACATTTATTGCCGATAGTGCGCTTTCTGATATAGGAATTATTTTATTGGTCAACTTACTTTTATTATTGGTAGGTACATTTATGGAAACAATTGCAGCAATAATAATACTGACACCATTATTAGTTCCTGTAATTACGGGTACTGGAATGGATCCTGTACATTTTGGAATAATTATGATTGTTAATTTAGCCATAGGATTAATCACTCCGCCAGTTGGTGTTAATATCTTCGTAGGTACACAAGTAGGGAGAGTACCCTATGAAAGTTTAGTTAAAGCGCTTTTGCCATTTTTACTTATGATGATAATAGATCTTTTGTTAATTACATTTATTCCAAGCATTAGCTTATTCTTTGTGAAATAACTTGAAAGTTAACGTGCGCAGAATAAAGTGAATACTACCCTATTAGGGGATTAAGAGGTTGGGTGACGACTGTGTATTCTGATTAATGTGGCTACCTTTAACAAAAGTAATGATAAGCCACTGTTCAAAACAATTAATGTGAGGAGAGGTTTTTTGTCAAATTACGGGAATGATTTACAACAAGGTATTTATGAGGGAATGTTATCCCCTTCAAAGGAAAGACTTCCTATTTCCTTTGAAGATTGGAAAAAAGAAGCGAGGAAGAAATTAGATGATGGACCATTTGACTATATTGCAGGAGGAGATGGTAAAGAAGATACAGTACGTACCAATCGATCATCATTTAAAAGATGGCAGATTGAGCCGCGTATGTTAAACAATGTATCAAATAGGGATCTAAGTGTTACATTATTTGGTGATACGTTTTCTTATCCAATTATGCTAGCTCCTATTGGCGTACAGTCGATTATACATCCTGGTGGCGAAGTTGCATCTGCAAAAGCTGCATCAAGAGCAGGAGTCCCTTTCATAGCGAGCACAGCATCTACAAATTCAATCGAGGAAATCGCTGTTGCAACCGGTGAGTCCCCGAAGTGATATCAATTATACTGGAATGAAGATTATGAAATAACTGCTATTTTTATTAAACGTGCGGAAAAAGCCGGCTATACCGCTATTGTTATTACGCTAGATACACCAATGATGGCCTGGCGAGAACGTGACCTTACCAATACTTTTAAAAGGCATTCTTAACCCTGAGGATGCTGCCCTTGCACTAAGGTACGGGATAGATGGAATCATTGTCTCAAATCATGGTGGAAGACAAGTTGACGGTGCCGTAGCAGCTTTGGATGCGCTTCCAAAAATTGTGGAGGAGGTTGATGGGAAAGTTCCGATATTAATGGACAGCGGTATAAGAGGAGGAGCAGATATTTTAAAAGCGCTTGCATTAGGGGCAAGTTCCGTTTTAATTGGACGGCCTTTTGTTTATGGGTTAGCAGTTGCTGGTGAGGCGGGAGTAGAGCGGGTCATTAGTCAACTTATTGCAGATATTGACTTGAATTTAGCTCTTTCGGGGAGAAGAACTATTTCAGAAGTAAATCGATCATTTCTTGTAGAGGATACAATATTTAAACAATCTATGGAGCGAACAACCTGAATTAATACACAAATTTATGGAGCGGGGTTTAACAGAATAGCGATGCCTTAATCTAGATTTCTATTAAGCACTTCTAGCGTATAGATTGAAAGATTAAAGATTTTAAATAAAGTTCAGATTCAAGTATAAGATAATATATCATATCATTAAATATGTTTGTTTAATTATGGAGGCTAAGCTTATGAACACATGGGTAAGTACATTGGAATCTATTATTTCAAAAAAAAAAAATAAGTACTAATTCGTCAGTTTTGAAACAACATGGTAAAGATGAACTGCACCCTACCCCTAGACCACCCGATGTAGTAGTTTTTCCGTCATCAACCGAAGAAATAAGTGAGATATTAAAATTTGCTAATGCACATAAAATCCCGGTGACACCATTTGGAGTAGGTTCGAGTTTGGAGGGAAATGCTATCCCCATAAAAGGTGGTATATCTATTGATTTGCAGATGATGAATTCTATTGTTGACATTAGACCACAAGACTTTTTGGTGAAAGTACAACCAGGGGTAACAAAAGATCAATTAAATAATGATTTAAAAAAACATGGCATGTTCTTTTCGGTAGATACGGGTGCTGATGCAACAATAGGTGGAATGGTAGCAACAAACGCAAGTGGAACTACATCTGTCCGCTATGGGGTTATGGAGGATCAAGTAAGAGGATTGGAAGTTGTATTAGCTGATGGTTCTATTATTAAAACAGGTGGTATGTATTCTAAGTCTTCATCAGGATATAACCTTACAAAGTTATTTGTAGGGTCGGAAGGTACCTTAGGTGTGTTTTCTGAAATCACTTTACGAATACATGGGATACCAGAATATGTAGTAGCAGCTCGAGCTGAATTTTCCAGCATTAACAAGGCCGTGAATTCCGCTAATTCTATATTATCTGCCGGAGTTCCTGTGGCGAGAATGGAATTGGTTGATGATAGAGCCATTAAGCAGGTGAATAAATATTGTAAAACATCGTATGAAGAAACTGCTACTCTATTTTTGGAATTTCACGGAAACGAGGCCGGGCTTAATCAAGATATAGAATTTACTAAAGAGATTATAAGAACGGAATATGTTGTGTTTAATTTCGAAACTGATGTGAAGAAAAGAAATATGCTTTGGGAGTCAAGGCATAATTTAGCATATGCATTTTTGCATGATTTCCCGACTAAGAAGATGATTATTACTGATGTTTGTCTCCCTTTATCAGAATTAGCGGACGCGATTATTGTAGCAAAGAAAGCTATTGATACATCGGGGTTAGATGGAGCGGTATTAGGACATATAGGAGACGGAAACTTCCATACTTTAGTAATGGTCGATCCAGAAGATGAGAGTGAAGTAAAAATAGCTGATAGAGTAAATAAAATCATAGTAGAATATGCGTTGGGGCGTGAAGGAACATGTACAGGGGAGCATGGTGTAGGGATTGAAAAAAGAAAATACCAGTGGGCTGAACATGGTGAGTCTATAGGGGTTATGAAAAGTGTGAAAAAAGTAATGGATCCACATGGTATATTAAATCCAGGGAAACTATTACCAGAATAATGATTAATTATAAAACAGGCTAGTTATATAATCAAGTTAGCCATCTGAAAAGTTGACACATACCACTTTGTAGTTGATATTGACATTAATGTTTTTTTCTTGATAACGTAAACCACACACTACTGGTGAAGCAACATTGGAATTTGGGTATACAAGATAAAAAGGTTTTAAGGCTAATCGGTAAGATGCTTAAAGTGGAAATTGACGGGGAAGGAATACCAATAAAAGGAACACCGCAAGGTGGCATTTTATCGCCACTGTTATCGAATGTTGACCTGAACGATTTGGATCAATGGATAGCGGGACAATGGGAAAAGTTTGAGAGTAGTAAAAAAACTACAGTAATTCCGATAAATGCAGAGCCTTGAAAAAACTAAACTCAAAGAAGGATACATTGTTCGATATGCTGATGACTGTGTGCCACGAAAGCAAGTGAAGTGTGCCCAAGGCACATCCTCAAATGCTATGCTGCACCCAAGATGAGAGTAGGCCTGTCGCAATCGCTATACAGGTAGAGATTGCAAACCACCTTAAGGTGCTGTGGTCAAAAGCTATGGTATTGAGCGTTAAGGAAAAGGCGGAGCAAGACTTCGTCAGGTAGGTATTAAAGAGACGAAAACCATTGAACCGCTGATGAAGTATCGAAAGCGTATAAATGTCATCAAAACTGAGGGGGAGTCGTTAACTCAGGATAAGTTCGGAGGAGACCTGTTTACTGTCCGTTCGGTGATCGGTATAAAGGCGGCGTGAACTTAATACAGGCTTGGGTGTGGAACGTGGGAACCTACGACATGGATGCTAAGGGAGAGATTTCAAGTGGAAGCCCCACGAGAATCGGAGTACCAATGCCATGT
>Ga0079225_10000148_pt1 | contig 36101 bp, 33 predicted proteins | sample Poulit2012_FD_76344 | JGI IMG/M metagenome (GOLD analysis project Ga0079225, IMG submission 76344) | Agricultural soil microbial communities from Georgia to study Nitrogen management - Poultry litter 2012 | ecosystem: Environmental > Terrestrial > Soil > Agricultural land | place: USA: Georgia... | reverse complement strand
CGCCAGCACCAGCACGACGACGGTAAAGGCGCCGGCGGCCACGCTGGTCAGTACTGCGGGCAGGTCGGGCCCGGCTTCGGGGTCTACGGGCTCTGCCTGCTCCTGCGCCGTCTGCGGACCCGAGGAGTCAGGCGGTGCCTGGTCCGCGGCCGGTTCGGCATCAGGTGTCGGGGCCGAGGCCTCGAACCCCGAGCCCTGCCAGGGTGCGCGGGGGTCCAGGTGCAGGGCGGGCAGCGCCTCGGACAGGGCGTGTGCAGCGGCCTCGGACAGGCCGATCTGCTCACCGACCGCACCCACGAAGTCCGGATCCTCGATCACCGGCTCGGCCGATTCCTCCACATCCCCGATGACCACAGTGACGTTGTCCCGGGTGCCGGCGGCCAGGGCCGCCTCGATCAGCGCTTCGGCGGCTTCGGTGTGCCCGCCTGGGGCCAACCCGGCACCGATCTGCTCAGCGCTCAAATAGTCCGAGAGTCCGTCACTGCACAACAGGAGCCGGTCCCCGACCTGCAACTGCAGATCGATGATGTCCAGGTCCGGTCCCGGGGTGTGATCGTCGAGGGACTTGAGCAACATCGCCCGGTAGGGGTGGGTGCGGGCCCGCTCAGCGGTGAGCTGCCCCAAGTCGATCAGCCGTTGGACGTGGGTGTGGTCGGTGGTCACCTGGTACATCGCCGAGTCCCGCAGCAGATAGACCCGCGAGTCGCCGATGTGGCCGATCAGTACCTGGTCATCATCGACGACGACGGAGATCAGCGTGGTGCCCAGCGATTCCAGCACCGGATCGGCGTCGGACATGGCCACCAGCGCCCGCCGGGTCTGGCGTCCGGCCTGTAACAATGCCTCGCTCAGATCCAATCCGGGTTCCCGGCCGACCTCGGCGAACACCCGCAAAGCCACCACCGAGGCGACCTCACCGGCGGCATGCCCGCCCATCCCGTCGGCGAGCACGAGCAGGCTGGAGGAGGCGAGCGCCGAATCCTCGTTATTGGTTCTTACGGTGCCCAGGTGGGTGCGCGCCGCAGCACGGAATCGCACCGCCATGTGCACCGCCTCATCAAGTCGTGGTCCGCCACTGCCGGGAATTGCCCGCCGCTGCCCTCAGCCTACCGTCGTGAACCCGGTGGTTTACCGCCGGGACCAGCGCTCGCAGCTCACAGGTACTCGCGCCGCTGCAGGTAACGTAGCGCCACCCATCCCAGCGGTACTCGAATCCAGAAGGTCAGCAACCGGAACAGCACCGCGCTGGATCCTGCCGCCGCCGTGGTCAGGCCTGCGGTGCGCAGTCCGGTGGACAGGGCCAGCTCGACCGTCCCGATCCCGCCGGGGGTGGGCACCGCCGATCCCACCGCGTTCCCGGTGAAGTACACCAGCATCAGTGTGGTCAGCGGCAGGCTCTGGCCCATCGCCTGGAGTGCTGCAGCGAAGGCGGCTACGAAGCCGATGTTCATCAGCAGGTTCCCGCCGATGGCGAGCAGCAATCGGCGCGGGTGGCCGAACACCCATACCACCCGGGGCCAGATCTGCTTCCAGGTGGGCACCACCCGTTGGGCCACCCAAGAGCGCACCGCGGGCACCAGCAGCACGGCGCCGGTCACGGCGGTGACTACGGCCAACGTGATCGCGATCGCCAGGGCGGGTACCTGTTCCCAGGCACCGGAAGATCCGGTGACCACGGCGACGACGATCAGCAACAGGACGGTGGTCACGAACTGGGATAGTTGCAGCAGCGATACGGTCGCCAGCGCCATCGAGGTCTTGACCCCCTTGCGCTGCATAAACCGCAGATTGAGTGCGGCCGGCCCCACTCCTGCCGGAGCGACCAGCGTCACCACCGAGGCAGCGACCTGCACCAACGTGGTGCGCCACAGACCCAGACGCTCGGGGGACAAGGCCATCAATCCGATCGCCCCACCCAGATAGGTCAGCAGCCCGAACCCGAAGGCCACCAGCATCCAGGCCGGGTTGGCATCGGTGACCACAGCGCGCACCTGGCTGAAGTTCATCGTGGTCAGCAGCACCCAGAGCGCGATCACCGCGATCGTCAGGGTGATCACGGTGCGCGCGGAGAACCGGGACAGGCGGATCGGTTGGATCTCCTCGCCGGTGGGCATGAACTCCAGCAGAGCGGCCCGCAATTCCTTCAGGGTCTCCCGGTCGGCGCGGGTCGCTGCCCTGGTCTCGGGCGGGAAAGCCACCGGCTGCAGCAGGGGAGCGATCTCGGCGAGCTGGGTGCTGCTCAACCGGCGCCGGGCGGCGGCCAGCGCCCGCTCGGGGCCGACGTGCAGCGCGAAAGCGGTGAGCAGCTGGGCCCGGTCCACCCGCCGGGCCAGTGCCGATGAGGCGATCTCCCCCTGTTCCCACCCGTTCAGCCAGACCTGCCCTGCCCGCGGGCCGGAGTGGGCCAGCAGCACCGTGTCGGTGGACAGGCTGCGGTGGGCCAGGCCGGCGTTGTGGGCGATAAGTAACTGTTCCCAGGCCCGGGCCATCACCTCCTCGGTGACGTCCTCGGCGGCGTAGGTACTCAGGCTGTGCGCACTCTGGATGTGCTCTCCGAGCAGAAGGACCGAATCATCGGCCTCGGCGATGCCGCGCAGGTTGGGGCTGTTCACTCCCGCGGCGGTGGCGGCGTAATACATCAGGGCAGCGCGTTCGGCGGCCTGGCGTAGGGAGACCGCGGTCCGCCGTTCCAGGCCCCGTAGGCGGAGCACCGACCAGATGCTGGCGAGGAGGCCGATCACCTGCCGGTCCCCGTCCAGGACCACCGCGTCCCACCGTGATCCGTCGGCGTCGATGACCGCATACACCCGGTTCTGGCCGGCCCGCTCCGAGGCCACCGTCGCAGACCGGGGGACCGGTTGGGAGGCCGCGGTGGTGCTCGAGGTGACTTCTTCGGTGCTGGGGGCTGCAGGCTGCGGTGTGGCCGCCTCGGCCGAAGTGGCAGTGGTGGGGTGCCCGGCGGTCAGGGGGATGGTCGCGGTCTGGGTGTGCAGGTGTCCGGCCTCGTTGGCTTCCCCGACCCGGATCACCGCCAGTGGTTCCGCTCCCGCCCTGCGGATCCCGTCCAGCAGGGTCAAGCCGTGGGCGCGCTGGCTGAGCACCCCGGACAGGTAGCGCATCCCCAGGCCGGCGATCCGGCCGATCAGGACCGCCACCAGGACTCCGATCAGAGTGGCCTCACCGGTGATCACCGAGATGATCAACGCGATCCACAGCAGGTTCCAGGAGATGGCGACCACTCGCCGTCGTCCGCGGTTGCCCACCGCGGTGAGCAACCCCGCCAGGGCCGAGACCGTCGGGGTGATGGTGATCACCCAGACCCCATCGCGCAGTCGTAGCAACGACCGGGAGACCTCGGTGCCGGCCGCGAACTCGGTCAGCAGAGTCACGGCGAGGGTGGCCAGCAGAAAGGCGGCCGCCGAGGCCGCGATCGCCTCACCCACCCCGCGTAGGTTGCGGCGCAGCAACTGGGCCACGATCACCACCACCGGCAGCACCAGGGTGAGGAACCCCTCGATCACGTTCACCGGGACCAGCAGGACGCCGCGCACTGCCTGGGCCAGGGCGGACTGTACGTCCTGGGTGACCCCAGCGGCGGTGGAGTAGGCGTACACCGAAAGGATCAGCACCACGGCCAGCCCGACGGCGGACAACAGGAGGTGCACCAGGTCACTGGGGCGGCGTACCCGGGTGGTGGGTAGATCCAGGATCCGCACTTGGCGGCGCGGGGTTTGCGGCTCCTGCGCGGTGCCGGTGGCCGCCGGCGCCTCGGCCGGCGGTGGGTCTGGTGGCGGCCCCTCGCCGGTCCCGCCCGGTCTGGCATCCGCCCCGGGCCGGACCTCCGCCTCGGGTTGGGCGGAGGGCTCGCCCGGCCCGGTACCCACCTGTGGCCCTGCACCGGAGCGCTCGGCAGGGGTGGGGGAGGCCATGGTCCCGATAGTAGATGTGTTCCCTAGGGGAAGGCCTGCGCCCCCGCCCGGGAAAGCCCAAGCCGGGCAGCGGTGATCCCGCGCCGCTTAGGCGCTGAGTGCCCCCATCAGCCCACGCCGAGGGCGGCCAGCCACGCCGCCGGCAGGTAGGCATAGCCCACGAAGGCGACCACATCCAGTGCGGTGTGGGCGATGACCAGGGGCATCACCCGCCGTCGTCCCCACCGGGTGGTGTAGAACCAGGCGAAGATGACCCCCATGATGATGTTCGCCGCAAACGGCCCCCAGCCCTGGTAGAGGTGGTACCCACCGCGCAGCAGCGCCGAGGTGGCCACGATCGCCGGCAGTCGCCAGCGCAGGTCGGTGAGCCGTTCGATGAGGTAGCCCACAACCAGCACCTCCTCCACCAGCCCGTTCTTCAGCGCCGCCAGTAACAGCACCGGGATGGTCCACCAGTACTGGTCCAGCGCCGAAGCCTGGACCTGGACTGTCACGCCCAGGGCCCGGCCGGCCACGTACAACCCCAGACCCGGGATCCCGATCAGCGCGCCCAGCCCCAGACCCCAGGCGACGTCGGCGCCCGGGCGGCGCAGGTTCAACCCGATCCGGCGCAGGGCGCTCTGACCCGGTCTGCCGAGCAGGTAGATCGCCAGCGCGACCGGCACCAGCGCGAAGGTCAACGAGAGAAGCTGGTAGATCAGGTCGAAGGCGGGTCGCTCAGCCTGGCTGGTGTTCAGCGCCGCGGACTGTTCGCCCAGGGGGCCCCGGGTCATCCGTTCGGCGATGTTCACCACCGCATACACCGCCGAACGCCCCAGGGACAGGCCCATCACGATCCAGATCTCGATGCCGATCCGGCGAGGGCCGATACTGGCTGCCTGCGGGCTGTGGCTCATCTGGTCGTTATAGCGCATCAGCGGGCCCGTCCGCGCCGCAAGCAGATCCCGGCGGCAGCCCACGGTGCAGATGTTGCCCGGGGTCAGGGCCTTTGCCACGATGCGGATATGAGGTCACCGATCCCCGATTACCTCACCGAGGTCCTGGACCGGTGCACCGCCGGGGAGGCCGGAGCCCTGGCCGACTACATCCCGCAACTGGCGCGGGTGGACCCGGACTCCTTCGGGGTGGCGATCTGCACGATCGACGGTCAGGTGTACAGCGCCGGGGACACCGACCTGGAGTTCACGATCCAGTCGATCAGCAAACCCTTCACCTACGCACTGGCGGTCCAGGAGCTGGGCTTGGCGGCGGTGTTGGAGAAGGTCGATGTGGAGCCCTCGGGGGAGGCCTATAACGAGATTTCCCTGGAACAGGAGTCCGGCCGGCCCCGTAATCCGATGATCAATGCCGGGGCGATCGCCGCCTATTCGCTGGTGCCCGCCCGCGATGATGCCCAGCGGCGGGCCAAGCTTCGCGACTTCAGCAATCGGATCGCCGGCAGGGACCTGAGACTCGATGAGGCGGTGCTGGTCTCGGAGGAGGAGACCGCCTTTCGCAACCGTGCGATCGCCTACCTGCTGCGCAACGCCGGGGTGATCGACCAGAACCCCGATCAGGCCGTCAACGGCTATTCCGAGCAGTGCTCCCGAGCGGTGACGGTGCAGGACCTGGCGCAGATGGCCGCCACCCTGGCCAACGGCGGGGTACAACCCAGCACCGGAGTGCGTGTGGTCGACGCCGATGCGGTGCGCCAGACCCTGAGCGTGATGCTCACCTGCGGGATGTACGACGCCGCCGGTGACTGGGTCACCACTGTGGGTATCCCGGCCAAGAGCGGGGTCTCCGGGGGCATCATCGGTGTGCTGCCCGGTCAGGTCGGCATCGCGGTGCAGTCACCGGGTCTGGACGCCCACGGCAACAGTAGCCGCGGGGTGCGGGTCTTCGAGCGGCTCTCGGCGGATATGGGGATGCACATCATGGACCCGCCCAAGGCCACACCCTCGGTGTTGCACGGGCTGTATCGCACCCACCGGGTCGGTCAGCCCGGCCGTGAGGTCACCGTCTACGAATTGCAGGGCGATCTGCGGTTCGCCGGCGCTGAGCACCTCGTACGAGAGTGGGCCGAGAACCTGCCCCCCACCCCGGAGGTGTTGCTGGATGTGCATCGCACCGGCGGTTTCGACGACGTCGCCCGGCGGATGACCGTGGAGGGGATGGCGCGCCTGGCCCGGTCGGATGACAAGACTGTCTATCTCGTCGACCCGGCCGGTGTGCTCGGACTCACCGAGGACGACCCGGAGGCACCAGTGCTGCTCGACCGGGCCGGGGAGTTGATCCCCGATGTGCCCGCCGATGACTGGTCATCGGCGGAGCCGGAGTAAGAGCCGAATCGGCGCAGCCGCAGCGAGTTCGCCACCACGATCACCGAGGAGGCCGCCATCGCGGCCCCGGCGATCATCGGGTTGAGCAGGCCCAGCGCGGCCAGCGGGATCGCGGCGACGTTATAGAAGAAGGCCCAGAACAGGTTCTGCTTGATCACCCGCAGAGTGGACCGGGACAGGCTGATCGCCTGGGCGGCGGCGCGCAGGTCCCCGTGCATCAAGGTGATGTCGCTGGCCTCGATCGCCACATCGGTACCGGTGCCCATCGCCAGGCCCAGATCGGCCTGGGCCAGGGCGGCGGCATCATTCACGCCGTCGCCGACCATCGCCACGACCCGCCCGGATTTTTGCAGGGCACCGACCTCGGCGACCTTGTCCTGAGGCAGCACCTCGGCCACCACCTTCTGGATGCCGACCCGCTCGGCGACCGCCTGGGCCGGCGCGCGGGCATCACCGGTGAGCAGCACCGGTTCGATGCCCAGGCCCCGTAGCTGGCTGACCGCCTGGGCCGAGGTGGTCTTGACCTCATCGCGCAGGACCAGCACACCGCGGGCGCGGCCCTCCCAGCCGACGGCGACCTGCCCGGCTCCGGCGTCGGCGGCCGCCTGCAATCCGCCGCCGATCGCGCTGAGGTCCAGACCCTGCTCGGCCAGCCAGCCCGGCCGCCCGGCCCAGACCGTGCGCGGGCCGTCGGCGCTGTGGACCACCGCCCGCACGCCCTGCCCGGCGAATGCGGTGAAGTCGGTGGCCGCAGCGAGTCTGCCCACCTCGGCCCGGGCCCCGCGCGCGATCGCACGGGCGATCGGGTGTTCACTGCCGGCCTCCACGGCCCCGGCCATCGCCAGCACCTGCGCCCGGGAGGCATTGTCGGCATGCACCTCGGTCAGGGTCATCCGGCCCTCGGTGACGGTACCGGTTTTGTCCAGCACCACCGTGTCCACTCGGCGGGTGGATTCCAGGATCTGCGGCCCCTTGATCACGATGCCCAACTGGGCCCCGCGGCCGGTGCCCACCAGCAGCGCGGTGGGGGTGGCCAGTCCCAGCGCACACGGGCAGGCGATGATCAGCACCGCCACCGCGGCGGTGAATGCTGCCTGCACGTTGCCGCGGTCCCCGCCGCCGAGCAGCAACCAGGTGCCCAGGGTGGCCAGTGCCAGCACCACCACCACCGGCACGAACACCGCGGAGATCCGGTCAGCCAGACGCTGGACCGGGGCCTTGCCGGTCTGGGCGCGGGTGACCAGCCGGCCGATCTGGGCCAGGGTGGTATCGGCGCCGACCCGCTCGGCGCGCACGGTCAGGTGGCCGGAGGTGTTCAGCGTCGCGCCGGTGACCGCATCACCGGGCCCGACGTCGATCGGTACCGGCTCACCGGTGAGTAACGCGGCATCGACCGCGGAGGTGCCCGTCAGCACGGTGCCGTCGGTGGCGATCTTCTCCCCGGGCCGGACCACGAAGGTGTCCCCGGGGGCCAGGTCCTCGATGGCGACGCGGACCTCGGTCTGTTCGCCACCGGGCCCGGTGCGCAGCACCGCGGCCTCCTTGGCGCCCAGCTCCAGCAGCCTGCGCAGGGCGGCCCCGCTGCGCCGTCGGGCGCGGTGTTCGGCGAACCGACCAGCGAGCAGGAAGGTGACCACCACGGCTGCCACCTCGAAGTAGATCTCCGCCATCGAGCTGTGCCCGCCTGCGCGCGGGAAGAGGTCGGGGCTCATCTGCATCCCGATCTGCCCGGCGCCCCCGAACAGCAGCGCCCACACCGACCAGATCATCGCCGCGCTGACCCCCAGCGAGACCAGCGTGTCCATCGTGGAGGCCCCGTGCCGGGCGGCCCGGGCAGCCGCCCGGTGGAAGGGCCATGCCGCCCAGGTGCCCACTGGCAGTGACAAGGCGGCCACCACCCACTGCCAGCCCGGGAACTGCAGCGGCGGGACCATCGAGAGCACCACCACTGGGACGGTGAGCACGGCCGCCACGATCAGCCGGCGGCGCAGATCGGCCCCCCGGTCCGGCGTCGGGGCCGAGGTGTCACCCGCCCCGGGCTCGGCCCCCGGCGTGCCCCGGGCGGGGTCAGCAGAGGTGGGTCTCGCGCTGGGCGCAGCGGGACTGGCTCCGGTGTCGGTGCCGGTTGGTGCGCTATCGGTGCGCACTTCGGCCTGGTAGCCGGCACGGGAGATCGCTGCCACCAGATCCTGCGGCTCGGCGCTGCCGGTCAGGGTGACGTAGGCGGATTCGGTGGCTAGGTTCACCTCCGCCCGAGCACCGCTGACCTGGTCCAGGCGTTTTTCCACCCGGGCCACACAGGCAGCACAGGTCATTCCCGCTACCGCGAGCTCGACGTGGCGTTCGGGGGCTTGGTTGGTCACTGTGATCGGGGCCTTCTGCTTCTGCCGGTGTTCAGGTATGGATGCCGGTGCTCAGGTATGGATCGAGGTGACGGTGTACCCGGCTTCGTCGACCGCCGCGCGCAGCGAGGCCTCATCCAGGTGCTGGTCGGTGAAGACCTGCACCGGGGTGTCCTGACCGGGGCGCAGGTCCACCGAGACGTTCTGGACGCCGTCGACCTCGTGGAGTTCGGCGGTGACATGGGCCACGCAGTGTGTGCAGGTCATCCCGGCCACCTCGATGGTCAGCACGCGTTCAGTCATCGTTTCTCCCTGGGGTTGGGGCCGGTGCTCAAGAGCGCACCAGCCGCGCGATCGCCGCCGAGGCCTCGGCGACTTTGGCCTGGCCCTCTTCGGGTGAGGAGCGGGCCGCGTCCACCACGCAGTGCTCCAGGTGGTCCTCCAGCAGGCCCATCGCGACCGCCTGCAGGGCTTTGGTCGCTGCGGAGATCTGGGTGAGCACATCGATGCAGTAGACGTCGGTGTCCACCATCCGCTCCACGCCGCGGATCTGGCCCTCGATGCGGCGCAGTCGCTTGAGGTAGGCGGCCTTGTCGGCGTCGTAACCGTGTGGGGGCTGGGGGGCCTCGGGTTGGTCCGTGGTCGCGTCCTGGTGTTCGACGGCGGAGGTGTGGGTGGTCATGAACTCGCCCTTCCGGATGTCCAGTGATCGAGACGTTCTGATACCCCCTCAGGGTATAGGTGATCGGTTCGAGTGTCTACGTTGCTACAGAACGATCACAATCACGCCCGGCTGATATCAATCACGTATCGTCGCAGGCCACAGCGGTTGCACAGCGCTTACGGTGTTGCTCATGCCGCACTCCAGACCCGTCGTCCGGCGGGCGATCTCGCTCGTGCTGGCAGGGGTATTGCTGGCGGCGGCCCTGGTGTTGGCGCTGCCCCCTGCCCACGCCTGTGACTGCGGCGGGCTGGTCTCGCCCGAGGAAGACCAGGTGCGGGTGGCGCAGGAGACCGCGGCGATCAGTTGGGACGGTCAGACCGAGCGGATCGTGTTGTCGATGAGCGCCCTCGCCGAGACCGAGGAGGCGGCGCTGTTGCTGCCCACGCCGTCACCGGCCGAGGTGGACCTCGCAGCTGACGGCGTGTTCGCCGAACTGGCCCAGATCACCGCCCCGCAGGTGCAGACGGAGTACCGCTGGTGGCCCGAGAGCTCGAGCGATACAACTGCCGCCACCGCGCAGGATGCGGATGCTGTCGACGTGCTGCGGACCGTGGACCTGGGGCCCCTGGAGGCGAGTGTGCTCAGTGCCGGCGATGCAGGTGCGTTGTCGCAGTGGCTGGAGGAACACGGGTATGTCATGGGCGATGCGCTCGCCGATACGGTCTCCCCCTATGTGGCCGAAGGCTGGTACTACCTCGCCATCCGGCTGCAGACCGACCAGGAGAACCTCTCCGGCCAGTTGCCGCCGCTGGACATTACCTTCGAGTCCTCGACGATCATCTACCCGATGCGGATGTCGGCCGCCGCCGAGGGCCCGCAGTCGGTGCAGACCTATGTGTTCGCTGATCAGCGGGTGGCCCGCACCGACCCCACGGCAGAGAACGTGCCGGCACAGGTGCGCTACGCCGGACGGCCCGATGCGGGGCAGGTGGAGAACCCCACAGTGCGCGAGATGCTCGGGGCCGGTGAGTACCTGACGGCGCTGGACCAGACCTTCAGTTCCCCGGCCACGCAGATCACCTCCGACTTCGTCTTCGAGCGGTCTGCCAATGGTGGTGATCACCGGGAGGTAGCCACCGAGGTGCGGATGCGGGAGATTCTCGGTTACCCCGCGGGCCCGGTGCTGCTGACCGGCGGGCTGGCGGCGCTGGCGGCGGGGGCTGCGCTGCGGCCCTGGCGATTACTGCGGCCTTGAGCCGCTGTTCTGCGGGCCGGGGTGATTCCCGGGGCATTTCGGGGCGGGCTGCGGGGGTGGATGCGTTAGCGTTTCTGCATGCGTCTGGGCGTCCTGGATATCGGTTCCAACACGGTGCATCTGCTGGTGGTGGACATGGTCCGCGGCGCCCGGCCGGTGCCCGACGCCGATCAGCGCACCACACTGCGGTTGATGCAGTTCGTCGCTGAAGACGGGTCGATCACCGCCGAGGGGCAGGAGCAACTCGGTAGTGCCGTCGAGGCCGCAGTCGGCACCATCCGCAGCTACGACGTCGATGAGATCGTGGTGATCGTGACCTCCGCGCTACGGGAGGCGACCAACGGTGAGCAGGTCCTGGCCGGGCTGCGCGCCCGCACCGGCACCGATCTGCAGGTGCTCTCGGGCCCCGATGAGGCGCGGCTGACATTCCTGGCGGCGCGGCGCTGGTATGGCTGGGCCGCTGGGCGGCTGCTGGTACTGGACATCGGCGGTGGCTCCTTGGAGGTGGCCGCCGGTGCCGATGAGGAGCCGGACCTGGCGCTGTCTGCGCCCTTGGGTGCCGGCCGGCTCACCCGGCAGTATCTGCCGAATGACCCGCCGAAGAAGAAGGACGTCAAGGCGCTGCGCAAGGTGGTGCGCGCTGAGCTGAAGCCGTTGGTGGCCCGGATGTCGAAGTTCGCCAAACCGGACCATGTGGTGGCGACGTCCAAGACGTTCCGGTCCCTGGCGCGCCTGGCCGGGATGAGCGTCGATGGCATCGGCCCGGACGCGCACTGGCAGATGAGTACTGAGCTGCTCTCGGACTGGGTGCCGCGGCTGGCCCAGATCCCGGCCGAGCAACGAATGAAGCTACCCGGAGTGACCCCCGAGCGCACGTACCAGATCGTCGCCGGGGCGGTGGTTGCCGAGGAGTTGCTGCACGCCCTGGAGATCCCAATCGTGGAGATCTGCCCCTGGGCGCTGCGGGAGGGCGCACTGCTGCGCCGGCTCGACCAAGCCACCTAATCCCGGCCCCCGCCGCTCCCCACCCGGCAACCCCCGACTCCGCCGCCCCGCCGCCGGGGCCGCGGGGCGCTTAGTCCAGGTGGCGCACCAACTGGGCCGACAGGCCGGTGTAGGACGCCGGGGACAGCGCCAGCAGTCGCTCGCGTACGTCGTCGGGCAATCCCAGGGAATCGATGAACTCCCGCATGCCGGCGGCATCGACCCGGCGCCCGCGGGTGAGTTCCTTGAGCCGCTCATAGGGGTCGGCCATCCCCTGCACCCCGGCGATCGCCGCGGCCCGCATCGCCGACTGCACCGCCTCGCCGAGGACCTCCCAGTTCTCCTCGAGGTCGGCGGCCATCGCCGCGGCGTTGACGTCCAGGCCGGCTAGCCCCCGGCGGACGTTGTCCAGCGCGAGCAGTGAGTGCCCCAGCCCGACGCCGATGTTGCGCTGGGTGGTGGAGTCGGTGAGATCGCGCTGCAATCGCGAGGTGACCAGCGTGCCGCCCAGGGAGTCCAGAAGCGCACAGGAGACCTCCAGGTTGGCCTCAGCGTTCTCGAACCGGATCGGGTTGACCTTGTGCGGCATCGTGGACGATCCGGTCGAACCCTGCGCCGAGAGTCGCTGGGTGAAGTAGCCCAGGGAGATGTAGGTCCACACATCGGTGGTCAGATTGTGCAGCACCCGGTTGAACCTGGCGATATCTGCGTACAGCTCTGCCTGCCAGTCATGACTTTCGATCTGGGTGGTCAGCGGGTTCCAGGTCAGGCCCAGGTGGGTGACGAAGCCCCGGGCGATCTGCTCCCAGTCGGTCCCCGGGACCGAGACCAGGTGCGCACCGTAGGTGCCGGTGGCGCCGTTGATCTTGCCCAGGTACTCCGCGGCCTCGATCCGGCGCAGCTGGCGGCGCAGCCGGTGGGCCAGCACCGCCAGTTCCTTACCGAGGGTCACCGGGGTGGCGGCCTGGCCATGGGTGCGGGCCAGCATCGGTACTTGCGCGTGTTCACGGGCTAGATCGGCCAGGGCGTCGGCCACCTGGTGGGCGGCCGGGAGCCAGACTTGTTCGACGGCGGAGGCGATGGTCAGTGCATAGGACAGGTTGTTGATGTCCTCGCTGGTGCAGAAGATGTGCACGATCTCGCTGGTGTCCGGCAGCACCGTGCTGGCGCCCAGGTGTTGCGGGGCGGAGGTCAGACGGCGCTTGAGGAAGTACTCCACGGCCTTGACGTCATGGCGGGTTTCGGCCTCGATCTGGGCTAGCTCAGCGATCTCCTCGGCCCCGAACGTTGCCACCACTGAGCGCAGGTAGTCCACCTCGGCCGGCCTCAACTGCGGAGCACCGGGCAGGGCGCCGGTCGCCGTCAGGTGGATCAGCCACTCCACCTCTACGTGCAGGCGGGCACGGTTCAACGCCGCCTCGGACAGGTGGTCCACCAACGGGGCGGTGGCCGGCCGGTAGCGGCCATCCAGTGGGCCGAGGGCAATGGCGGGTTCCAGGTCGGCGAGCCGTACAGCGTGATCCATGGTCGTCATCTTCCCAGAGCAGGTGGGTCAGGTGTACCGGCGTGCCGCCGCCACGGCCGCCTCGGCGTAACCACCACCGAACAGCACGGTGTGCACCAACAGCGGATGCACCTGGTGCAGCGCGATGCGCTCTTGCCACCCTGCGGCGAGCGGGGACACCTGGCCGTACCCGGCGATGATCGCGTCCAGGTGTTGCTGACCGAAGAGCGCCAGCATCGCCAGGTCACTCTCGGCGTGCCCGCCGTGGGCAGCCGGGTCGATCAGCACCCCCTGCCCTTCGGCGCCCGCATCCCACAGCACGTTGCCGCTCCACAGGTCCCCGTGCAGCCGGGCGGCCACCACCGGCACCAGTGCGGGCTGATCGTGCTCGAAGACCCCGTTGGCCAACCGGGTAGCGAGGCGGTCGATCAGTGCCGCGTCCCCGCTGGTGATTAGTCCGTGATCGCGGGCCTTACGCCCGAACGGCAGCACGCGGTACTCGGCGTAGAAGGGGCCCCACCGTTCCTCGGATTCGGGCTCGGGCTCGGACTCAGGCCTGGGCCCGGACTCAGGCTCGGACTCGGCCTGGACTCGGGCCTGGACTCGGGCTCTGCTGGGGACCCTGACCTAGGCCCTACGGCCGGCAACGGCGCCTGCCCGATGAACCCGTCGCCGTCGTGCGGAAACTGTCCGAAGTGAGCTGCCCCGGCCGCGTGGGTGCGGGCCAGGGCGGAGCCGAAGTGTTCGGCTGCCTGCTGGCTGACCGGCCCGGAGCGGATCTGCTCCAGTTCCAGGTAGCCCGGTTCGGCATGGTAGACCGCCGCTGCTCGGGCACCGCCGGGGACGTCGGCGAGCCAGCGAAGTCCGGCAGCCTCGCACAACGCCGCCTGCGGCTCGGGGAAGTCGGTCTTGCGCCAGGCCGTCACTGCTGGAGCTGCTCGCGGATATGGGCCACGATGCCGGGCACTGCCGCGGTGACGGCGGCGTAGGTCAACTCGAAGTCCCGCCGGTCGCCGTAGTAGGGGTCGGGGACGTCCAGGTTGTCTTCTTCGCCGGCATCCGGGTCGAAGGACCGCAGGAGCTGGACCTTGTCGGCCCCCTGCTGATCCGGGGCCATCTGGCTCAATTCGTGGAGGTGGGAGGTGTCCAGCGCCAGGATCAGGTCGGCGGCGGCAAACATCGAAGGTTCGAACAGCTCCGCTGAGTGCCGGGGCACCTCATGACCGGCTTCGGTCAGCACCAGCCGGGCGCGGTGATCCATGTCGTGGCCGATGTGCCAATGGCCGGTGCCGGCTGAACTGACGGTGACCTGATCGCCCAGGCCGGCCTCGGCCAGCGCCTGTCGCAGCACCACTTCGGCGATCGGGGAGCGGCAGATGTTCCCGGTGCAGACGATGTTCACGGAATAAGGGGTAGCCATGTCTGCACATTGTGTCCGGCCCCGCCGATGGATGCACTCCACTGTGTCCACATGATCGTGAAGACGCTCGTCCATCCACACCCCCGCCCAACCGAAGGCACCGCCGCCGCCGGCGCTGCCTACCCTCCGGGCAGGTGGCAGCGATCGACGCGCGTCACCGGCGCAACTGAGCGACGACGATGGAGAGTGCCGATGCCCGAACCAATCCCGATGCCCTCCCCAGCAGCCTCCTGGTTCCTGGAGCAGGCCGTGGCCCAGGCCGAGGACGTCAAGCAGAACATGGGCCAGGTGATGCCCCCGGGCTGGGCCGGCCCCGCGTCCCGGTCCTTCCACCACCGGGCGTTGAGCATTGCCTCCCGTGCCGGGGTGCTGGCCGTCGACCTCCGGGAAGCCCTGGTCCGCGCCAGGCTGCACGAACAGGAAGTGCGTGAACTCAATTCCTCGATGTCCGGTGCGGCAGGTGTGGTGTGAGCACACCGGCGGCGCATGGGCTGCGGCGCAGCCAGCAGGATCTCGCCGATGAACAACTCACCGTCTATGGCGTGCACATGGGGGTGGACACCAACAACCTCGCCGGTCAGCTGGGCCGGTTGGATCTGGTCGCCGAACAGGCCCGGGCCATCCTCACCTACGCCCGGCGGGCTGCGGACGCGGTGGAGCAGACCTCCGCGCACGCGCCTCGGACAGGGGCCGGGGCCGGTTGGGCCACCTCCCGGGTCGCCGTGAGTGGTGGTGACCTGCCGGACCAGGTCACCGACCTGCGCCGGAGCCTGCGGACCGCGATCGAGGAGTATCAGCGCCAGGAGCAGGAGCTGGCCAACAGGCTGTACGTGCAGGCCGGTGCCAGCCTGCCGCTGGTCTCGGGTCCGCTGGGTGGGTCCAACCAGAATCAGCCCTGGCCCAGTTCGCTGCCGGCCCTCAACGCGCTCTACCTGCCGCGTCGTCTTTTCGCCGCCGGTGCGGCCACCATGTGGGAATCGTTGCGCAATGGCCGGTGGACGCCATCCGACACCCAGACCGGGTACTTCCTGCGGGCGACGACGTCCGCCTTTCTGGACGCTGTCGGTGTGGACCGCGGTGACTCACCGGTGCACACCTTCGCATCGCTCATCGTGCCGGTCCTCACCCGTGGGGTCAGCACCCGGGTCCGCGTGCGGCGGGTGGCGCCACCCCGGCCGCTGCTGCGGGTCGGCAACAAGGTGCTGGCCCAGCCCGGTAAGGAGGTTCTGGACCCTGGACCGACGACGAGCATTGAAGGCATCGTGACCAACGTCGGCAGGTTGTACCCCAACCAGGGGGCAGAGCCGGGCAGTATCCGGGTGGACCGCTTGGTGGGGGAGGACGGGTCGGTCTCCTGGCAGGTGTACGTACCGGGGACCCAGAGCGCCTACGCGCCCTGGGGTGGAGACGTGCCCAACGACTGGGCGGCCAACCTGCAGATGTTCAATGGGGAGGATTCAGCCGCCTCAGCCGCCGTGGTGGCGGCGATGCGCGCCGCCGGGGTGCGCCCGGGGGAGCCGGTGATGGTGGCCGGGCATTCCCAGGGCGGACTGGTGGCGGCAGCGTTGGCCGCCGATGAGCAGGTGCGCGACGAGTTCACTATTGCCTCGATGGTCACGATCGGGTCCCCGGTCGGACACTTCGAGGTCCCCGAGGATGTCGCGGCGCTGCACCTGGAGCACACCGATGACCTGGTCGCCGGGCTGGACGACCAGCCCAATCCGATCGCACCGAACCGCACCACGATCGAGCGGGACGTCACCGAGCACATGGACGAGGCAGGTTTCGGTTCGGTGGTGACCGCACACGACATCCCCGCTTACATCGAGACCGGGGCGCTCGCAGATGCCAGCACCGACCCGGAGGTTCTGGAGTGGCTGGCGGTCAATGCTCAGATACTCGACCCGACCGCCAACGTCAGTTCGGTCTATCTGCGCTCGGAGCGGGTGCCCTGAGACCACGGGGTGTTAGCGGCGAACCTCAGTGGCACGCTTCGGGCTGGGCAGGATCGCGGTCACGATCACCGAGATGATCGAGATCACCAGCGCTGCCAGCACCGCGGCGAGGAAACCATCGACGACGAGGCCGATGCCGAACCAGGAGCTGACCCAACTGGTCAGCAACAACATCAGGGCATTGACCACCAGGAAAAACAGACCCAGGGTGAGAATGTAGAACACGATCGAGACGATCTGGACCAACGGCTTCACGATCGCGTTGACCGCGGTGAAGATGAATGCGACGACCGCCACCACCAGCAGCGTGTCCTGCCAGGAACCATCGGTTTGTAGATGGATTCCGTTCAGCCACATCGAGGTCAGCCAGATGGCCAGACCATTGGCGAGCATCTTGATGATGAAGCGCATCTGCTCATTCTTCCACGATCCACCTCAGCCTGGCCTGGCATGCTAGGACAATGGCCTCCCAGTCATCCCTACCGACCGGCCCCGATGATCGCATCGAAGCTGGCTCTGCCCGGCCCGACGATGACGACACCCGTTCCCAGGCGGTGCGGCTACGTCCGGCACTGGCGGCCCTGCCCCGGTACATACCGGGCAGCGGTGGCACTAATCCCTCAGTGTTCAAACTCTCCTCCAACGAGTTACCCGGACCCGTGCTGCCGGCTGTCACCAGTGCACTTGTCGACGCGGTCGAAGAGGTCAACCGGTACCCGCAGATGTACGCCGACCGCCTCACGGAGGCCATCGGAGCACGCCACGACGTGCCCGCTGAGCAGGTCTTGGTGGGCAATGGGTCGGTGGCGCTGATCGAACTACTGCTCCGGTCGGTGTGCACCGACGGTGATGAGGTGGTCTACCCGTGGCGCTCTTTCGAGGCGTATCCGATCCTGGTCCAGGTGACCGGTGCCAGCTCGCGGCAGGTCCCGGTCCGGGCCGATGGTGGTCACGATCTGGAGGCGATGGCCGCGGCACTCACCGAGCGCACCCGCGCGGTGATCATCTGCTCCCCGAACAACCCCACCTCCACGGCGCTGTCGCACCGCGAGCTCAGCGACTTCCTCGCCCGAGTGCCCCGCGATGTGATGGTCATCCTCGATGAGGCCTATGTCGACTTCGTCCGCCAGGACGACCCAATCGACTCCCGAGCCCTGCTGCCGGAGTACAAGAACCTTGTCATCGTTCGTACGTTTTCGAAGGCGTACGGGCTGGCTGGGCTGCGGGTGGGATATCTCCTCGCCCGACGTCGTCTGGTCGCGGGGCTCCGCGCAGGCGCCACCCCATTCGGCGTGAACGGCCTGGCACAGATGGGTGCTCTGGTAGCCCTGCAGCTCTCCGATCAGGTCCGCGACCGGGTGGAGACGGTGGTCGCCGAGCGCGACCGGGTGATTCGGGCACTGCGTGAGCAGGGCTGGGAGCTGCCCGAGGCGCAGGGCAACTTCTACTGGTTGCCGGTGGGCGAACACGCGGTCGCCCTGGGGGACGCAGCGGCCCGGGCGGGGGTGATGGTCCGGCCCTTTGCCGGCGATGGGGTGCGGGTGACCATCGGCGAGCGCGAGGCCAACGACATCGTGATCGGGCTCGCGCGGCACTGGGTGGGCCGGCAACGCAGGCAGCCCTGAGAGCCCCACGGCCCTGACGCACCCCGCGGCACGCACGGCCCTACTGACGCACGCGCACGGGCCCTGACCTGCCCTGACGCACGCGCTCTTGCGACCGCACTGATGCCCGCGCTCCTGCGACCGGCGTTGATTGTTGGGCTCCCACAAAGACGGTGCTGCGAATTGGCCAGAGTTGCACAACCTCTACCTACGCTCCCGTAGCCTACGCTAGCGTAGGTTGCCAATAGCAGTTCCCAAGGTGCGATCCACCCAGCGGGCTGCCGGTGTTGTACCACTGATCACACCCCGGATGTGCGCTTACCCGGCGTCCTCCGGGGTGTGAGTGGGCCCGACACCTTGCGAATCGATGAGGAGCATCCCGTGCCAGCAGTCATCACCGATGTCCCCCCGGCTAGCGACCGGTCGGACACCGAGACCGAGTACGTGCAACTGCTCGACCCCACCGGCCACCGGGTGCATAACGACACCTACACCCCCTTGGTTGCTGGGCTCGACCAAGACGCGATCCAGGGCTTCTACCGCGACATGGTGCTCGTCCGGCGCCTGGACACCGAAGCCACCGCCCTGCAGCGCCAAGGGGAACTGGGCCTATGGCCCCAGTCCCTGGGTCAGGAAGCAGCCCAGGTGGGCTCCGGACGGGCATTGGCCGCCCAGGACTACGTCTTCCCCTCCTACCGCGAGCACGGCGTGGCCTGGACCCGTGGGGTGGCACCGGGTGCACTGCTGCACCTGTTCCGTGGCCGCGATCACGGCGGCTGGGACCCCGGCGCCCACAACTTCAACAACTACACCCTGGTGATCGGCTCCCAAACCCTGCACGCCACCGGATACGCGATGGGTCTGCAGCGGGACGGGGACGTAGGCACCGGTGATCCCGGCCGGGACCGGGCGGTGGTGGCCTACTTCGGTGACGGCGCGACCTCTCAGGGGGATGTGTATGAGGCAATGGTCTTCGCTGCTGTCAACGATGCGCCGGTGGTCTTCTTCTGCCAGAACAACCAGTGGGCCATCTCGGAACCGACATCCCGGCAGAGCCGGGTACCCCTGGCACAGCGCGCCGACGGCGTGGGCATCCCGTCGATCCGGGTGGACGGCAACGACGTCCTGGCCAGCTACGCCGTCACCCGGGCCGCCACCGACCGGGCCCGGTCCGGCGGTGGCCCGGTCATGATCGAGGCGGTCACCTACCGGATGGGCGCCCACACCACCTCCGATGACCCCACCCGCTACCGCAGCCGCGCCGAAGAGGACTACTGGCGCCGCCGGGACCCGATCGATCGGCTACGCCTGCTCCTGGAGGCCGAATCGACCCCCCCGGACTTCTTCACCGGGGTCGATGCAGACGCCGATGAGTTGGCGGCCCGGTTGCGGGAGTACTGCCAGCAGCTCACCGGCCCGCCCCCGGCGTCGATCTTTGCCGATGTCTATGCCACCGAGAACTCGGTGGTCGCCGCCGAACAGGAGTGGTTCACCACCTATCAGGCCGGCTTCGCCGATGAGCAGGAGGCCAGATGAGCCACACCGCCCATGTTCAACGCCTGCCGATGGCCAAGGCGATCAACCTCGGCCTGCGCCGGGCCCTGGAACAGGACCCGTCGGTGCTGTTGATGGGGGAGGACATCGGTTCCCTCGGTGGGGTGTTCCGGGTCACCGACGGGCTGGAGAAAGACTTCGGAGCCACCCGCGTGGTCGACACCCCGTTGGCCGAGTCCGGCATCGTGGGCACCGCCATCGGGTTGGCGATGGCCGGGTACCGGCCGGTCTGTGAGATCCAGTTCGATGGGTTCGTCTTCCCCGCCTTCGATCAGATCACCACCCAACTGGCCAAGATGCACTATCGCACCCGGGGGGCCACCACCCTGCCGGTGGTGATCCGCATCCCCTACGGCGGTGGCATCGGGGCGATCGAACACCACAGTGAGTCCCCCGAGGCTCTCTTCGCACACACCGCCGGGTTGCGCGTGGTCAGCCCGGCCACGGCGGGAGATGCCTACCGGATGATCCAGGAGGCGATCGACTGCCCCGATCCGGTGATCTTCCTGGAACCGAAGTCCCGGTACTGGGACAAGGCGGACCTCGATCTGGCGGCCCTGGATGCTGCCGCCGGTACCACCCCCGCTGCCGATGCCACCCCCATTGGTGACGCTGCCGCAACTGGACAGCGTTATGACCCGACCGCCCTGCAGCGGGCGGTCGTGGTGCGCCCGGGAACCGATATCACCCTCGCCGCCTACGGCCCGACGGTGAGCACCGCACTGTCCGCAGCACAGGTCGCAGCACAGGAGGGCACCAGCGCGGAGGTCATTGACCTGCGTTCAATCTCACCACTGGATACCGACACGGTGGCCGCCAGTGTGCGCCGCACCGGGCGGCTGGTGGTGGTGCACGAGGCCCCGGTGTACTTCGGCGCCGGTGCCGAGATCGCCGCGCGGATCAGCGAAGCCTGCTTCTACCACCTGCAGGCCCCGGTGCAGCGAGTCGGCGGTTTCCACACCCCCTACCCGGTGTCCGCCGTCGAGGGGGAGTACCTACCCGACCTGGACCGGGTCCTGCACGCCATCGACACCTCTTTGGCCTACTGACACCGAAACTCTTCTGTCACCGAAACCCCACAGACACCGAATTCCGACTGATACCGACCCCGGAAGCCCCTAGTCATGCCGAAGTACCTGCAGTTCCGACTGCCCGACGTCGGTGAGGGCCTGACCGAGGCCGACATCGTGGAGTGGAAGGTCGCTGTCGGTGATCCGGTGACGGTGAACCAGGTGATCGTGGAGATCGAGACGGCCAAGTCCCTGGTGGAACTGCCCTGCCCGCACGCCGGCGTGGTCAGCGAAATCCTGGTCGCGTCGGGGCAAACGGTGCAGGTGGGCAGTCCGATCGTCGCCATCGATACCGACCCCGATGGCCCCCCGGCCACCGAGCCCGGCGCGGGAACCAACGATGCACCTGCTGCTGCGGCCGAGGGCGCACCGGACGCCGGCGCCGCGGCCACCGACCCCGAAGCGAACCAGGACCCCGACGCGAACCAGGCTGGGCCCGGACCCGAACCGGATCGAGACGTCGAGGAGGAGTCGCAGGGCAGCGGCGATGTCCTGGTGGGATATGGCACCAAACCGGCCCCGGCCCGCCGTCGTCGGCGCAAAGAGGCCGCAGCTGCGCTGCAAGCCCCTGGGCCGCTGCAAGCCCCTGAGGCGGGGCCGGTCACCGGGGAGCCGGCCCCGGCGGCACCAGGTGGCCCGGCCCAGAGCCGGCCGGCCGTGCTGGCCAAACCACCAGTGCGCAAACTCGCCCAGGACCTGGGCGTCGACCTGGCCCGGGTGCCGGGCACCGGACCCGGCGGGATCATCACGCGGGAGGATGTGCAGGCCACCGTCGCCCAGGAGGACACCGCCACGCTGACCCGTTACCCCGGTGACGACCAGCCGTGGCTGGACGGGGGAACGGTGGCCAAGGACGGGCGTCAGACGCGGGTACCGGTCCGTAGTGTCCGACGTCGGACCGCCGAGGCGATGGTCACCTCGGCGTTCACCGCACCGCACGTGACCGTCTTCAGCACTGTGGATGTCACGCGCACGATGAAGCTGGTCAACCGGCTGCGAGAGGACCGGGATTTCGCCGATGTGCGCATCACCCCGCTGCTGATCGCGGCTAAGGCGCTGCTACTGGCGATCCACCGCAATCCGGCGATCAGCGCAGCCTGGGACGAGCAGAACCAGGAGATCGTCTACAAGCATTACGTCAATCTCGGCATCGCCGCGGCCACCCCACGTGGCCTGGTGGTGCCGAACATCAAGGACGCCCACCGGATGGACCTGCACGAACTGGCTGGCGCGATCGGAGAACTGACCGCTACCGCCCGAGCGGGTAAGACCACGCCGTCGGCGATGAGTGACGGCACGGTCACGATCACGAATGTCGGGGTATTCGGTATCGACACCGGTACCCCGATCCTGAACCCCGGGGAGTCGGCGATCCTGGCCTTCGGCGCAATCGCCGAACGTCCCTGGGTGCACAAGGGCAAGGTCAAGGCACGCTGGGTGACCCAGTTGGCGCTGTCCTTCGACCACCGACTGGTCGATGGTGAACTGGGGTCGCGGGTGCTGGCCGATGTGGCGCGGGTGATGGAGGATCCGACCCAGGCCCTGGTCTGGGGCTGACCGGCGCCGAAGGCCGGCCGGACGCCTCACTACTGGGCCGCGCGGTGGCCTGGCTCTCAACGCTCATACAGACCGGCACGGTGGCCCAGGATCGCCAGCTCGGTGCGGTCCCTGGCATCGAGCTTGGTCAGGATCCGGCTGACGTAGGTCCGGGCAGTGGCGTGGCTCAGGTAGAGGTCGGAGGCGATCTCACTGTTGGTCATACCATGAGCGAGGCGGGTGAGCACCTCGATCTCCCGCTCGGTGAGGGCGGGCAGGTCCACCTGGTCTGCTGACGGCGCCGGTGTGCCCGCGATGTGCGCCATCACCTTGCGGGTCACCTGCGGGGAGAGCAGGCTCTCTCCTTGGGCGACGGCGTGCACTGCGCGGCGCAGCTCAGCGGAGGGGGTGTCCTTGAGCAGGTAGCCAGCGGCGCCCGCGCGGACAGCGGCGAGGATGTCCTCATCATCATCGAAGGTGGTCAGGATGAGCACGCGGGTGGTCGCCAAGTCCGGGTCGGTGCAGATCGCCCGGGTGGCCTCGGTGCCGCTCATCGCCGGCATCTGTAGATCCATCAGGACCACATCGGGTCGCTCCCGCCGGGTGGCACGAATGGCGCTGTGGCCATCGCCGGCCTCGCCCACGACCTCGATCTGCTCCTCGATGGTGAGCAGGGTGCGCAGTCCGGCGCGGACCAGTTCCTGATCATCGACCAGCAGTACCGAGATCATCGCCAGCCTCCGTTCTGATCCTCCCGGACCCGTTCGGTGGCGCCATTATCCACCGGCAGACATGCCCGGACCACGAAGGCGCCGTCCTCGAGCTGTGCGGTCAACGACCCGCCGAGGGTCGCAGCCCGCTCCTGCATCCCGCTGATGCCGTAGCCGGTCTCGGGATCACCACGCGTATCGCGGGCCGGACCGGGGTCGTAGATGACCACCTGGACCTGGTCACGCTCGGCGTGAATGTGCACCGTCGCGGTTTCCGCACTCGAGTGCTTGACCACATTCGTCAGCGCTTCCTGGATGATCCGGTAGACGGCGGTGTCCAGATCTGCTGGCAGGCCGGCCGGCAGGGTGATCTGCGTGTCCACCTCGATCGGCAGATGCGCAAGCAGCGAGTCCCGCAGCCCGGACAGGGCCCCCGGTTCATGCTCGGGGTTGCGCCGCCGCAGCATCCGCACGGTGCGGCGCAGCTCGCCCATCATCGCCCGGTTGGTCTCCTGCACGACCCCCAATGCCTGGCGAGCGGTATCGGGGTTGACCGCCAGCGCCTCGCGGGCGATGTCGGTGTGCATCGAGATCACCGTGCCCTGGTGGCCCAGCGAGTCATGCAGCTCCCGGGCAGTGTCCGCGCGCACCGCGGTGATGGCCGCATCGGCCTGCGCCCGTTCCCGGTCCTCGGTGGCCCGCAGCAGCCGGGTGGAGTTCTCCCGCAGCTCGCGGCGTAGCCGCAGGCTGGTACCCAGGGCGATCGCGGCGGCCATCAGCAGCACATCATTGGCCAGCTCATAGCCCACCAGCAACGCCGCGTCCTGGCCCTCCAGCAGGCGCACGCCATAACCCACGCCGAGCAGCAGGCAGGCTGCGCCGATAGCCCACCGGGTGCGGCCAAACTCGGCCGCCGAGAACAGCGCGGCGACGGCGGGCACACTCAGCCCGACCACCGGGTAGCCGGCCGCGTAGTAGCCGAACAGGGTCACCACGGTGATCGCCAGCACCAGCAGCGGCCAGCGGCGGCGTATCAGCATCAATGCCCCGAGCAGCAGGGCCCACAGGTAGGCCACCACCTGCGGGCCACGGTCACTGCCGAGGTTCGCACTGATCATCGCCGCCAGCGTCGCGAACACAGCGATCGCCAGCACCGTGTCGAGCAGCCAGCCCTGCACTACGGAGTAGCGACGCTGGTCCACCTGCGCCGAGCGCGTGGGGAGCATGGCCGCCAGTGTAGAGTGCGCCGCTCGCAGCCGGCGTCGCCGCAGGGCGACATCTGCCAATCGCCGCTGGGCGACGACAAGTCGGGACGCCGGGACGATGTGCGCCCATGCCGCTGATTCCTAGCGTTGCGGTCATGAACAACAGCTATCCCCCCTCATCCGATTCCGGAGCACAGGCCACAACCCCGCCGACCACTGGCCAGCGACTGCACTGGCCGCTGATTCTGCTGCTGGGCGCGATCGCCCTGATTCGACCGCTGCTGCACCTGACCGGGGTGATCGGTGGCATTCTCCCGTCCGGAGCCGTCACGGTGCTGGTCGTCACTGCGTTGATCACCGCGGTGTGGATTGCTGCGGTGCTGCGTGCCGGTATCGATCGCCCTTTGGTCACGCTGGTTCTGGCGGCTCTTGTCTATGCGGTGATGAGCATGATCCTGTCGGCAATCCTGTCTCCGATCCTGCTCGGTGAGCTGCAGGGTCCGGTTGCCAACCCGATTGCGATTCCGTCGATGCTGCTCACCAACGCTGTCTGGGGCGCGATCGCCGGTGGCATTGCCGCAGGGCTGCGCCGGGTGGTGGTGCGTCGATGAGGCAGGCGAAGGTGTCCTATGCAGTGGTTCTTGTCTATGCCTGGTTGCAGATCGCCTTCTTCGGCGCTCTGGCTGCCGAGACTCTCCTCGTTTACCCGAACGTGTTCCATGACATCCCGCGTTCGTTCGAGACCACGATGGAGTTCATGCAGGTCACTGATCCGGGGGCGCTCTTCCCCCCCGCGGGCGCTGCCACGATCGTCTTCGGGGTCCTGGCCCTGGTGTTGGTCTGGCACGCCACGGCAGTGCGGTACTGGCTCGCCGCCAGCCTGGTGGTGTTCGCCCTGGGTAATGGTTTGTTCTCCATGCTGTTCGCCTGGCCCCGTAACGTCATCATGTTCGAGGAGGGCGCCGAGGTGCACTCGGTGGTCTATCTGGAGCAGGTTGCTCAGGAGTTCGTCCTGGGGCACTGGGTGCGGCTGGTGGCTTCCCTGGCGACCGCGGTCCTGGCGGGTATCGGGTACCTCACCTTGTACCGCCGCCGGCTTGCCAGCGCCTGAGCCCGCTTCTGCTGCGTTCCCGCCCTGGGGTGGTGCGTATGGACGGTTGTGGGGGTGGGTATGGCGGTGAGACGGGCTGCAGGGGTGCGTATGGACGGTTGTGGGGGTGGTGACCGGGCAGCCGGTGGGGGAGCTGACCGGGCCCCTCACCAGTTCTGGCCGGAACCGTCTCCGCCGCCGTCGCGTTCCTCATCGGCCTGCCGGGACTGTTCGGCGTCCTGGTTGCGCTCCTCGAGTTCGCGCTGCTGGTCGTCGATGGGCTCGTCGTCCTCCTGGCCGCCGCCCTGGGAGTCCTCCTCGTTCGGTTGGTCGTGTTCTTCCTCGCCGTCCTCAGGGTCCCCGGTATCCTCGCCATGGTCCGGGTCGTCGGATTCGTCCTGGTAATCCTCGCCCTCTTCGTCGCTCGGCCCCTGCTCCTGCTCCTGGTCTTGCTGCTGTTGCTGTTCCTCGGCCTCGCCGTGGCTCTCCTGCTGGCGCTCCTCGGCCTCCTGGGCCTCCTCGCCGCCGCTGCCGCCGTCCTCACCGCAGTCGTCCAGCATCTCCTGGGCCTGGTCGTAATAGTCCAGCGCCATATCCGGTTGCTCGGCGATCATCGCCTCATCCCCGAGACCCTCCAGGGCCAGGGAGTAGTTGGTGCGTACCGCGCACTCCTCCTCACCTCGGGGCGCCTCGGGCGGATCCTTGGGCACCAGGTCCAGGGCGGTGGTCAGCGGTACGGTCGCGGCAAAGAAATCCCCGCTAGCGTAGATCGCGGTCCCGGAGTTGAAGTAGGGCTTCCACGGTTCGACCACGTTGACGAACTCCAGGGCCTCGAACCGGGAGGCCGCGGTGTTGTGGTTCTGGTTGTCGTAGGCGCTGGTTCCCGCTGCGTTGATGACCACCGCTGAGATCAGCTTCAGGGCGACCAGGAAAGCCAGCAGCACCACCGGCAGCGACCACCACAGCAGTCTGCGCCGCCGTCGCCGCAATTCATCGGCGTACTTGGCGTCCCGGATCTCCTGGGTGGTCTTGAACTCACCCGGGGGTGGCAGGGTCCCGGTATTGCTCACGATCGGTTACCTCTTCCGGCCGGCACCGGCGTTCTGGTGGCTGCGGTGCTACGGCGTCGATCTCGCTGGGCACCGGCGTTCTGGCGGCGTGACTTAGGCATCTCCCGGGTCAGGTCCCAGGCCTCCCAGGCCAGCAACAGGGCCAGCGCCGCAGCAGCCGGCCAGTAGACGTCGGTATAGACCTGCTGCTCCCGGCGCCCGTCCGCGGCGATCTCCTGCAGGTCGATATCGGAGACCAGGTCAGCCACGCCATCATCGGGGGCGGACCGGTGGGAGTAGTCGATGCCCAGCTCCGCAGCCACGGTGCGCAGGGAGTTCTCGTCGATCATCGAGATCGCGTCCTGTCCGGTCTCCGGGTCTTGGATATAGGGGGCTTGGCTGCCCGGGCCGCTGGCATCGGTGCCGTCGTAGGAGCGCATCGGACCACCGTCGGGGCTGCCGTAGCCGAGCACCGCACCACCATCGACCAACGGCGCCAACTCGGCGAAGGAGCCAATCTCCCCCGACGATCCCGAGCCTTCGGTGTTCTCGCCGTCGGAGAGGAAGAAGACCAGCCGCACGTTCTCCGGATTGCGTTCCTGGGCGTTGACCAGGGACTGGTGCAGGGCATCCAGGGGCCGGTCGATCGCCGATCCCGATGAGTACGCGGTGATCTCCTGGGTCAGGGTCTGGGCCCAGGAGCGCACGGCACGGGCGTCGGTGGTCATCGGCAGTTGCTGGGTGGCTTGGGAGTCGAAGCCGATGATGGTGTACCGGGAGCCGGCCATCTCCTCGGTCAGGGCGACCATATCCGCCCGCACGCCCTCCAACCGGGGTTCGGACCCGTTGTAATCCTCCGCGGCCATCGAACCGGTCCGGTCGACGACGAAGTACAGCTCAGCATTCGAGGTCACCTCCACCCCCCGGGTGTCCGGGATGGCCGGGGTCAGCGCGATCACAGCTAGTGCCGCGATCATGCCCGATCGGCGCAGCCAGTCCCGCCGGCGCCGCCCCTGGCCCTTGATCGCCCAGATGAGGGTGAGGGCCAGCAGCGGGCCGAAGACCAGTAGCGTCACCCACAGGGGCCACATCATCCGCAAGGTCACGAGCGCAACCTCCACACCCCGATCTGGTAGACCACCAGGGTCACTACCAGGGCCAGGAAGTACCACTCCGGGGTGTCGGTGATGACCACCTCGGGGTCAGCCTCCAGATCGATCGCCTGCTGGGCGGCGATGTCGTCGATGATCTGATCCATCGCATCGGGATCATCACTGGAGAAGAACATGCCACCGTAGCTCTCTACGATCTCCTGGTACTCCCGTTCCTGCTCCTCGGACTGCGGGGTGACCGCACCGGCGTAGATCCCGTGCAGGGTGATCTCGCGCTCATCGACCAGTTCGGCGGCCTCGGGCAGGGTGTAGACCTGCTCACCGAACACCTCGTTGTCGCTGGCCAGGATGATCGTCCGGGACCGCTCGGTGTCCTGTTCATCGAAGTTCAGGGCGCAGCTGGCCAGACCGTCACCGATCAGGGAGGAGGCGTCGTGGCCCAACCCTTCGGTGCCGGCCAGGAAGTCCAACAGCCGGTCCACCTTGTCCTGGTTGAAGTTGTCCAGGGGGGAGTAGATGTCGAAGTCCAGGGCCTCGGCGGCCTCGGTGAGCTGCTCCTCGACCAGGGCGTAGTCATCGGTCAGCGGGAACACGGTGCGGGAGGTGGAGTTCCAGATCGACAACGCGATCCGCTCCCCCTCGAAGCTGGGCACCATCTCCAGGAACTTCTCCACGATCTCGGTGTCGAACTCGATCATCGAACCGGACACGTCCAGGCACAGCACGATGTCACGCGAGCCCAGTTCCTCCGCGTGCAGATCCCGCTCTACGGGCCGGGCGGCCAGGAGCCCGGTGAGCACGGTGGCCCCGAGCAGCAGCACCGCCATTGCGCCCAGGCCCAGGCGGTATCGGCTCAGTCGAGTCTTGTAGCTGCGCAGGCCGGTGATGTAACCGGCGTTGGCGACCCAGCGGACCCGGGAGGTATCCCGGGCCGGTCGTTTGGCGAACCAGCCCAGGATTCCCAGCAGTACCACGACGGCGATCACCGTCGGGATCGCCCAGGTGTACATCGTCACCATTCGCGCAACACCGCCCTGGCGTCGTTGGTGGCGCTGAGGGCCTCGGCGTCGGAGTCGGCGGCGAAGGCGGGTTCCTCGTAGTCACTGAGCAGCGCGGTCAGCCGGTCGGTCCCCTCCAGGCGGGCCAGCTCCCCGGTGGTCAGGGAGCTGGTGTCCATCCGCAGCCGTCCGCCGGCGAAGTTGCGCAGGATGTGGTTCAGGTCCAGGTGCAGCGCGCGCAGATCCGACTCCCCTTCCCGGTACCTTTCCTCGGCTGCATCCACCTCATCGAGGGCCCTACGGCGCAGCGAGGACCACCGGTCCCGCCGGCCCCGGTCCAGGGCAGTGGCCGGACGTTCCCGGGTGATGCGGAACACCAACAGGTACCAGCCGCCGATCAGCACCAGCAGCCCGATGCCCACGATGAGCACCCATGGGGCGAAGGACATCGGATCGACCGGTTCGTTGATCTCTGCCGCCTGGATGGAGCGGGGGTCAGGGGCGCCGAACACGTTTCTGCCTCCGCAACAGGTCGATCAACTGGTCGACCAACTCATCCTCACTGTCGGCGACCACACCTTGCACACCCTGACGGCGCAGCATCGCCTCCACATCTAGCCGGCGCCGCTCGGCCACTTGCCGAGCTTCGGCGGCCAGGTCCGCCCGGGACCGTAGGAACTCGGGAATGTCCAGCTCGACGTCGACATCCTCCACCACGCGGTCGGCGTCGTCGGTGGGCAGCGCGTCCCCGACTCGGATGACCATCACCTCATGCCGGGTGCGAAGCCGCTTCAGGGCGAGCTCGTGGTTCGGTTCGGGCCGGGCCTCGTCGGTGATCAGTACTACCAGCGCCCGTCGCGGGAACCAGGTCAGCACCCGGTCCAGCAACGCTTGCAGATTGCTGGGCGGCCCGGCCAGGTCCAGCATCGCCTCATACCGGCGCAGCAGCATCTCCATGTGCAGGTTGCCGCCCCGCGCTGGGATCTGCTGGATTCGGTCGGTATCACCGGCGACCATCGCAACGGTGTCCCCGCGGGACCGGGCCAGGAAGCACACCACCTCGGCGGCGAACAGCGCGATCTCGGACTTCGGATTCCCGTCGGGTGCGGTGGCGCTCATGTTCCGCCCGGTGTCCACCGCCAGCACCATCGCCAGGTTCGAATCGCGTACGAACCGGCGGATCACCGGGATACCGGAGGAGGCCGAGGCCTTCCAGTCGATATCGCCGACGTCATCGCCGAACTGATACAGGGCCATATCGTCGAAGTCCTGGCCGTGACCGGAGTAGATGGAACGGTGCCGCCCTTCCAACAGGCCTGAGGCACGCCGGACCGTGGGCAGGTCCAGCCGGGCTCGGACCTTGGCCAGACGGGAGGTTGAGGATGCCACCGGTGACTCCAGACTCAGGTGCACGACGGCGCAGGCCGCGCCGGGGTAGAAGCAGTTGCCATGGTCACGGGCTCGGCACCGCGGCGAAGACGGCGTCGATCAGGGACTCCGGTGCCACGTTGTTGGCCAGGGCGTCATAGGTGCGCACGATTCGGTGCCGCAGCACCGAGTGCCGCAGCGCCTTGACATCATCGGGCACCACGTAGGACCGGCCGGCCTGCACTGCCAGTGCCTGGGCGATCCGCATCAGCGCGATCCCACCCCGGGGGCTAGCACCCACCCGCACGTGCTGGCTCAGGTTCGGCAACGGCCTGGGCCCACCGCCCCGGCTGGTGTTGATCAGCGCCACGATGTACTGCTTGATCGCGGTGTCGACGTAGACCTTCTCCACCAGCTCCTGCAGGAACTCCACATCGGCCAAGGTGACCGGTGCCGCGCTCAGCGGCGCGGCCATCGACCCGTCATTGATCCGCACCAGGATGTCCACTTCCTCATCCGGAGCGGGGTAGGTGAGGACTTCCTTCATCAGGAACCGGTCCATCTGCGCCTCGGGGAGGACGTAGGTGCCCTCCTCCTCGATCGGGTTCTGGGTAGCCAGCACCATGAACGGCTTGGGCAGCGGGTAGATCTCCCCGCCGATGGAGGTCTGTTTCTCCTGCATTGCCTCCAGCATCGCCGACTGGGTCTTGGCGCTGGAGCGGTTGATCTCATCGAGGAGCACCATGTTGGCGTGCACCGGCCCGAGCTGGGTGGAGAACTCACCGGTGGCGTAGTTGTAGATCTGGGTACCCACGATGTCGTTGGGCATCAGGTCCGGGGTGCATTGGATCCGGTGGAAACTGCCGCCGACGGCATCGGCCAGCGTCTGGGCCGCCGTCGTCTTGGCCAGGCCCGGTACCGACTCCAGCAGCACGTGCCCGCCGGCCAGCAGCGAGGAGACCAGGGCGGTGCGCAGGGCCTGCTGGCCGACGATGCGCTGGTCGAAGACCCGCCCGACGTGGCTGAGTACCTCCGTGGCCCGGCTGCTGTCGTCGTAGGAGATCGGTGATGTCGCCGGCGCAAGGTGCGCCGCGGGGGTGCTGGACATGGGCTCCACTCACGAGAATCTGGAGAGGCGGGTTGCACCGCGATTATGCCAGTGATTGCTGAGCAAACCCTGAGCCGGCGATGGTGAGATCTGCCCACCACCCTCCCGCCTCGGCGGGCCCACCCGCCGAGGGGAGGGGCGCATCAGGTGCGTAGGCTCGTGCAGGTGAGCACCACTCGAGCCCTGGCGCCGCGCTGGGTCCTAGCCGCACTACCGGTGTTGGTGCTTGCCGCCCTCGGCGCCCTTGCCGCTTCCGGGGCAGCTGCCTCCTCGTCGCTGGCCGACGCCGGGGCGCTGGTGCAGTGGGCCACGCCGGTGGTCGCCGCGTTGAACCGCCTGGCCGGCGCGACCGTCCTGGGTGGTCTGGTTCTGCTCCTGCTGGTGCTGAGCCCGCCCCGCGCCCGCACCGGGGCCCAGGCGCAGCCCGAACCGGACGATCCGGCCCGGGCATGGCGCCGGGCAGCGAGCGTGGTCGCCTGGGCCGGGCCGATCTGGGCCGTGGTCAACGTGGTGGAGTTGCTGTTCCAGTACGCCGCGGCTGCCGGCCGGCCGATCGGTGGTGCGGAGTTCGGTGGTGAGCTGGCGTTCTATCTCACCGAGATACCCGCGGGACGCACTGAGCTGGTGGCGGCCATCCTGATCGCGGTCACCGCCCTGGGGTGTGTGGCGATCGCCGACTATCGCAGCGCGGCGCTGGCGGCCCTGCCCGCCTTCGCGGTGCTGTTCGCGCGGGCATCCAGCGGGCACGCTGCCGGCCGCACCGATCACGACCTGGCCGTCGGAGCGATGCTGGTGCACCTGTTCGGTGCGGCGGTCTGGGTGGGGGGCTTGGTGGTGCTGTGCCTGGTTGCCCGCCGGGGGGCGAGCCTGGCGGTGCTTGCTCGCCGCTACTCCACCATTGCAGGGTGCTGTTTCATCCTGGTCGGTGCCTCCGGTGTGCTCACCGCGTGGTTGCGGATGAACGAAGTGGCCGACCTGAGCGGCCCCTACGGCAGGTTGCTGGTGGCCAAGGTGATCCTCTTCGTCCTGGTCGGTGGGTTCGGCTGGTGGCACCGGCGCCGCACCATCGACCACCTGCACCACAGCGACCGGCCGTTCGGGCAGTTCGCCGCCGGTCAGATCCTGGTGCTGGCCGCGACCTTCGGGGTCTCCAGCGCACTGGCCACCACGCCACCGCCGCGGGACCTGGCGGCGGCTCTGCCCACGCTGCCGGCAGAGGAGGTTTCCGGACGCCCACTGCCGGGGCCACCGGAGCCGGGTGCGTGGCTGACCGCGTTCGCTCCCGACCTCGTGCTAGCCGTCGCGGTGCTGGCCCTGGCTGGCGGTTACCTATTCGCGCTGCGCCGGGTGCACCGGCGCGGGCTCCACTGGCCCGGCTGGCGTATCGCTTCGTACCTGGCCGGGGTGGTGCTGCTGGGATGGGGGCTGCTCGGTGGGGTAGCGGTGTACGGCAACCTGATGGTCTCAGCCCACCTCAGTGGCATCTTCTTGCTGACCCTCGTCGTACCGGCGCTGCTGGTCCTGGGTGCTCCGGGAGAACTGATCCACGCCGGTGCGCCCGGCCGCAGTGATGGTTCCCGCGGGCCGGCCGAGTGGCTGGCGGTGGCCAGCCGGACCGGGCTCGCCCGCCGCGCAGCCCACCCGGTGACGGCGACGGTGCACCTCGGGGTGGCACTGGTGTTGTGGCTCTTCACCCCGTTGCTGTCCTGGGCGCTGAGCAGTTATCTGGGCGGGCTGGTGATGACCGGCCACCTGGCCGTGGCGGGCTACATCTTCGTGCACAGCCTGATCGGTCCCGACCATCGGGCCAGCCGCCCCAGCCACTTGCTGCGAGCGTTGTCGCTGGGCGCCGTCGCGGCGTTGCTGGCTGGCATCGGGGTGTTGCTGGCCAGGATGCAGATCCTGCTCGCCGCTGACTACTTCGGAGCGCTGGGCCTGCCCTGGGGTGTCGACGCGCTGGCCGATCAGGGTCAGGGCGCGATCGCCGTGTGGGCCGTGGGCGGGTTGGGGGTGGCGCTGATCGGTGCCGTCCTGATGGCCTCCTGGGTCCGGGAGGAGGACCGGGAGGCCAACCGAGCGGCCCGCCTCGCCGCCCGTCGCGAACGCCAGGCCAGGGCCGCCGATGCTGGCGACGACGAACTCGAGGCCTACGAGCGGATGATCTCCCGCCGGGTGCGCCGCTAAGGCTCAGGTGCACACCGTCAGCCGGACACCTCAGGTGTCAACTGTGCGCCGCCGGCCACAGGGCCCGGTGTTAAAGACCCAGGAACTGCCGGAGGCGTTGGTTCCAGTCTGCGAGTTCAGCGGCGTCGCCCGGGTACTGCGCGTGCCCGGCGGACATCACGTGCAAGGTGCCGTCGGGGATCGCGTTGTGCACCGCAAACTGCCCGGGTGGTGGCACGGCCGGGTCCCACAGCGCGCAGGCAGTCAGCACCGGGATCGTGATCCGTGCGGCAGCGCTCGAGGCGTCGAAGTACCGCAGCACCTCCCGGGTCTCGGGGGCGGCTGCGACGCGGGTGCGCACCGATTCCCCGCTGCCGGTGCACGGCATCTGCAACCGCAGGTCGTGCTGGCCGAAGCTCGGCACCCGCAGGGCCGCAGATCGGAAGCGCTCGTCCCAGGGCAGCGCGAGGGCTCCTACCCCGCCCCCGAAACTGCCCCCGATGAATCCCAACGGCACCGATCCGGCCACCTCGAGCAGCACGGTGGCGGCACACCACAGATCTTCGACGCAGCCACCGAGGATGTAGGTGTCGATGCTCTCGATGCCCACCAGGACATGCTCGTGCGGGCTGGTCGGTAGGTCCGGTGCCAGACTCGCCGAGGGTTGGCCACGGGCCACCGGCCACAGCACTGCGGTACCGGGGGTCAGGGCCAGATCATCCGGTCCGTCCCGGCCGCCATAGCCGTGACTCTGCACCACGGCTCGCCTCGCCGGACCGTCGGCGGGCAGCGCCAACCAGCCGCCGATCTGCCGCTGGTCGGTGCTGGTGAACTGCACGGTGAACAACTCGTGCTCGCCGTCGCGTCCCATCGGCGTGGTGACCGCCGCGGTGTCCACCTGTAGCGCCCGCCGGTACCGGGCCCGCCAGTGCGCGGCGAAACCGGATGGCTCGGGACAAGGTTCGACGGCGAGCAGGTCAGGTAGGTCGTAGCCGTAGGTCGCGTCCGGGGCTTGGGGGCCGAACCATTGCTCGAACGGTGGGCGCGATCCGGAGGTCAGGGTGTTCATAGATCTTCGAACACTACTTGCCGGCCCTGCAGGTGCAGGTGCATCTGCTCCCCGTCCAGTTCGATGTCCTGCACCTGGATACCGGCAGGTAACTGGTCCAGTTCAACCTCGATGCCACTTAGACCATCGACGATTACTTCGGGCAGGTCAGCAATATCCAGTTGTGCCCCAGCTAGGCTCACCTGCCCGAGGGAGATCTCGATCGCCCGACCGGCGGCCTCGGGCACCAGCACCACCTGCGCGGGGGCGCCCAGCACCGAGGCCTGGGCCAGCAACTGGGAGTCCTGGACGGTGACGGTGATCTGCTCGGGCACCCCGGCGGCCTGCACCGCCGTCGCCACGGTGCTTCCCGGGGCGCTCGCATCGATGTTTACCGCCTGGGCGCCGTAGGGTTCGCGGACGCTGACCTGACGCAACTCCAGGTGGATGTCCTGCAGGTACAGGTCATTGATGCGAGCCGAGGAGGCACTGATCTGGGCCCGGTCGAGTGTGCCGCCGATGACCTGCGGCAGGAACAACACGCCGTCGACGTCGATACTCAGGTCCGAGGAGACTTCGGGCAGACCGGCTCGGATTTGTTCTTCCAGGTTCGCGATGGTCCGGGCCAAGACGATCCGGTCGGCCGCATAGGCCCCGCCCAGGAGCAGCACCAGGGCCACGGCGAGCCACACCACCCGCCGACGGGCGGTAGATGATCGCTCGTTCACGGCCTGCCCAGGTTCGCGGCGAGGAAGGCCAGCGTCCGGGGCCAGGCGATGGCACTGGCACCGGCGTGATGGAAGGCCGGTGCGGGGTTGTCGAAGGCGTGTCCGGCGCCCTCGTACAGTTCGACCTGCGCAGGGTGTTCAGTGCCGGTGACCGCCTGGCGGATGTCGCCGACGACGTCGAGGGGCAGGTAGGTATCGGCGGTACCGAAGTGGTGCATGCTCGGGCAGGTCACCGAGCCGGCCAGGTGCAGCAGGTCCGGCAGGGCGGACCCGTAGTAGCTGACCAGCACATCGGGGTCGTGCTCTGCGGCCACCTGGAAGGCCAGGCCCCCGCCGTAGCAGAACCCCACCAGCCCGCGACCGCCGTGTACGGCCGGGTCCGTGCGCAGTTGGGCCAAGGTGGCGGCAGTGTCGGCGGCGGCCTGGCCCCAGGGCAGCTGGGCGGCGAGCGCCATGGCCTGGTCGAGGACATCGGCTGACTGCTCATCGAGGTCGGCGCCCGGCAGGCGCCAGTACAGGTCCGGGCACACCACGACATACCCGGCAGCGGCCAGATCCCTCGCCCGCGCGGCGATGTAGTCGCTGACCCCGAAGATCTCCTGGACCACCACCAGCCCGGGCCCGGTGCCCTGGGCGGGCAACCACCGGTAGGCCGGCATCGGTCCGTCGTCGGTCCGGATCTGGATCTGTTGGGGCGCGGTCGCGGTCATAGCACCAGTGTGCCGGGTGTCGCCCCGGACGGGGAGACCGGCGCGTCGGTCTCCTCGGTCCACACCGATGACCTGCACTGTCGTGTCTTCGTACACACACCTGTGGACACGGGCTGTGGATTATCGCCGGTGTTCAGGCTTGTCCCAGGCGGCCTCGCTATTATCGCTGCTGATGACCTCCTCTCCGAGCTTGGTAGCGGCCGCGGCGATCGTCGATGACTTACACCAGCCGGCGGCGCTGCTGGCCGCACGGCGTAGTGCACCGAAGTCCCTGGCCGGCCAGTGGGAGTTCCCCGGCGGCAAGGTCGAACCCGGCGAGGACGGCCATGGCGCGCTGCATCGGGAGATCGAGGAAGAACTCGGGGTGCAGGTGACGATCGGCGCCCGGGTTCCCGGGCCCGACGGCGGTGACTGGCCGATCCTGCACGGACACCGGATGCGGGTGTGGTTCGCCTCGGTTCAGGCGGGGCAGCCGGCGCCGCTGGCCGACCACGACGAGCTGCGCTGGCTCCAGCTGGGCGACCTGTTCACCGTGCCCTGGCTGGCCCCAGATGTGCCGATCGTGACGGCGGTAGCGCGCTGGCTGCAGGACCGGGCGCCGCTGCGCTGAGCCGATCGGGCCGGAGGGGTTCGAGGGGTTCGGGCCCGCGGCGTTCGGGGGTTCGGGCCCGCGG
>Ga0079225_10000147_pt1 | contig 36109 bp, 39 predicted proteins | sample Poulit2012_FD_76344 | JGI IMG/M metagenome (GOLD analysis project Ga0079225, IMG submission 76344) | Agricultural soil microbial communities from Georgia to study Nitrogen management - Poultry litter 2012 | ecosystem: Environmental > Terrestrial > Soil > Agricultural land | place: USA: Georgia... | reverse complement strand
TTATATCCTATGATTTCATAATCAAAAGATGCATATCCTTTAGTATTCGATTTGAGCTGGTCAAAGAAATCAAATACGATTTCGGACAGCGGGATTTCATATATGATGTTTACCCTTATGTCGTCCAGGTAATCCATCGTGATGAAGTTACCCCTCTTCTTTTGACTGAGCTCCATTACAGCACCGACATAATCATTAGGCACCATTATCTGTGCTTTAACATAAGGCTCTTCAATACGATCGATTTTTTGAGGGTCCGGCATTTGTGCAGGGTTGTCCACTCTGACAGTAGACCCGTCAGTCATGGATACTTCATAGATAACCGAAGGTGCTGTCGCAATCAGATCGATTCCGAATTCCCTTTCTATCCTCTCCTGTATGATTTCCATATGGAGGAGACCCAGGAACCCTGTTCTGAAACCAAAACCTAAAGCCTGGGAGGTTTCAGGTTCATACTGCAGGGATGAATCATTCAGCTCTAACTTTTCAAATGCTTCTCTCAAATCATTATACTGATTTGAATCTATTGGATACATACCGCAGAACACCATAGGATTCATGGTCTTATAACCTTCCAGAGGTTCTGCTGCCGGATTGTCCGCATGTGTAATCGTATCCCCTACACGTGAGTCTCCGACATTTTTGATAGCAGCAACTATGTAGCCGACATCACCCACTGATAATTCTTTTACCGGCATCGGTTTAGGTGTATTGATACCTACTTCAGCCACTTCGAAAGTTTTGCCTGTTGCCATCATCTGGATTTTATCTCCCGGCTTTACTACGCCATCAACAATTCTGATTGAAGATATGACTCCTCTGTAAGGATCATACATTGAATCGAATATCAGTGCCTTCAGCGGAGCACTCACATCTCCGTCCGGCGGCGGTACCATCTCAACAATCGTTTCCAGGATATCTTCGATGCCTATGTTCGATTTCGCCGATGCCAGCACTGCATCGTCCTTATCCAGGCCGATAATATCTTCCACTTCCTGTGCAACGCGATCAGGGTCTGCTGCCGGCAGGTCGATCTTGTTGATGACAGGCATAAGCTCCAGGTCGTTATCCAATGCGAGATAAACGTTGGCCAACGTTTGTGCCTCTATCCCCTGTGCGGCATCGACAACTAAAATCGCACCTTCACATGCTGCGAGTGAACGCGATACTTCATAGGTGAAGTCGACGTGCCCCGGTGTATCTATCAGATGGAATATATAATCTTCCCCATCTTTTGCAGTGTACTTCAATTGAACTGCATTCAATTTTATCGTGATGCCCCGTTCCCTCTCCAGGTCCATCGAATCCAGCAGCTGTGTTTTCATTTCTCTGTCAGCCACTGATTTCGTGTTTTCTAATATACGGTCGGCCAAAGTGGACTTCCCGTGATCGATATGGGCAATAATTGAAAAATTCCTAATTTTTTCTTGCCTTGCTATACGCTCATTATCATTCATTAATACCCAACTTTCTATACACTCGAATGTTAATATTATACCAATCATCATTATTATCTTCAATTCATTTCCGGCTTTATATTGCATAACACACTCTTATTTGGTAAAATATTTCTTGTTGCAATTAAAGTTGTACAACTAAATTGTGGAGGTGACGTTATGCCTAATATTAAATCTGCTATTAAAAGAGTAAACTCCAGCAAAAAAGCAGGAGATGCAAACATTGCTCAGAAGAACGCAATGAGAACTGCCATTAAACGCGCAGAAACTGCGAAAGCCGAAAATGCTGAAAACGCGGATGCACTTATTGCACATGCAGTTAAACATGTTGACAAGTCAAGTCAGAAAAACTTAATTCATGCAAATAAAGCATCACGTATGAAATCTAAATTAATGACTAAATAAAACCTTCTTTTACAGAAGGTTTTTTCTTTTTAAATTTCCATCACAAACAGCTCGAATAATGTATCCCTGTCCAGATAGCTGGACTTGAATTTAAAATCCATATTGCGGCAGATGACCATCTTCTCCTCTAATTTATACTGCCGGTGCTTTCTTGCTTCTCTCAATGCAAGCTTCACCCTGTACGGATGGACCCTCAGAGTTTTTGCAATATAATCCTGGGCGAACCCTTCGTTTGAAAGCAGCTTGACCTGATACAGCAGCCTGAACTGGCTGATTATCAGATGGAGCAGCTGCAACGGCTCTTCCTTTTGCAATATTAGCTGTCTGACCAGTTTTACAGCGTCTTCTTTCCTGCCGTTCAAGACTAGTTCTGTAAGCTTGAATATATTCTGTTCCATACTGATACTCACCACGTCATCCACATCATCCGCGGTAATCGTATGATCTGCATACAAGACGACTTTATCCAGTTCACTCTTGACATTGGAATAGCTTATTCCCGTCCTTTCCAAAAACATATCCAGTGCCATATCATCGATATTCATATTTTTATCAGTAAGAGAATCAATGATCAGAGTTCTTATTTCAGGTTCGGTCATCTCTTTCACTTCTGTGACCGCACCCTCTCTCTGAATAAGTTTAGTGATTTTCTTCCGCTTGTCCAGCTGTTCATTGAACACTTTAAAAATCAGAAGCGTGTCATCATTTTTATTTGTAAGATAGTCAATGAACATATCAATGTTATGTTCAACATCACTTTTTGTTTTGGCACCTGTAAGAAAATATGCATCATTGACTATAATCGCCTTTTTATCTGATAAAAAAGGCAGTGTCTGTGCTTCCTCAATTAAGTTTTCAATCGGAGTTTCCTTATAATTTAAAGAGACCAGGCTGAATTCATCAATTTCTCCCAGAAAATCTTTTGCCATTTTCTTGGCAGTTTCTTCTATTCGTATAATATTTGTTCCATATATCACTTGGATTAAGTTCATTTTGTTCACTCCACATTAAATCATAAATATATTATAGCTTTTATTAGTGAATTATCCTATAATAGATGTTGAATAGTTTAGGGGGTTTTTCTAAATGAATAAGTTCGAAAAAAATGTACAATCAAAAAATAATGACGTTGTGGATTCCGGTCTGGCATTTGTAGTCGGGTTCCTCGGTCTTACAGCAATCTACGTTATTGCTCATGTATTTGAGATCGTCGGTAGATTGTTCGGGTGAATTTTATTTAGAGAGCTGATGGTTCAGCTCTTTTTTTTATGCAATGATTTAATGTTTCATCCAGCTTGGTCCGGACACAAAGTCTATCACTTTTAATGTTCAATTGTACCATTCCTGCATCTTTCGTACTCAGTATTTCAATCCCTTCCAGCCTGTCCAGCACATTCTGATGGGGATGGCCGTACTGGTTATCTGCCCCCGCGGAAATCAATGCGTATGCAGGGGATGCCGCTTCAACAATTGCACCTCCGGTGGAAGTATCGGAACCGTGATGTGCAAGTTTCAGTACATCCACCTGCAGATCTCTCATATGTCCGAGCATATATTCCTCCATCGCTTCCGTCATGTCACCCGTCATGAGAAAGCTGTAGTCACCAAGTGACACCTTTAAAACTATCGAATGTTCATTCGACACCTTTTCAGCGCCAGGATAACCGGCATCCAGATTCTCTATGAGGATGTTTCCAACGTTCATAGTTGATATATCGCCTGATGGCAGTACATTCCCGGTGAAATCTCCTTCTATAATATTTTCAGCCCACTCCTCTAATTTTGGATCTTCGAAGTTTACCATCAGATTTCTCACATTCTTCTTATTGATGACATCTTCTGCTTCACCTACATGGTCAATATCCATATGGCTTAAAATCAACAGGTCTATATTGTCGATTCCCCGTTCTTTCAAATATGGCAGAACCGTCTTCTCAGCAAGCATCGATTTCCTGTCGCCGAATGTGAATACACCCCCGGTATCAATCATCACCGTCTGATCGCTTTTATGATCTTCGATTAAAAAAGCGTCGCCCTGTCCGACATCGATCATTGTGAAAGTGAATTCTTCCTTGTCGGTGATATTTGCAGAATATACTGTAACCACCAGTATCAGACTGTATACAGACAAACGCATATGATCAAGTTTACAAATGCTCCGCGCAATCAGAAATGTCATCGCTGCAATGAACATGTAAATATACTCAGACAGATTTTTAACTGCATACCTGTGTTTGAAAAGATTGGCGAGATAAGTAATCATCTCCCGCAAAAACGTGAAAACAAGATGATAAAAATGATCAATGAGTTCTATTTTAGGCAATATCATCACTGCCTGGAATAAAATGACCATTGGAAATATGACGATTGAAAACAGCGGCACGAAAATCAGATTCATGACAATGCCGCTTATACTGACTTCATTGAATTGTATTAGAATGATCAACAGTGTTGAGACTTCAGAAATCAAAGTGATCTGCAGCAGCTGTACAAATACCTTCTGTCCCTGTATGAACGGTCTGGCAAGCAGAATGAAGTAAGTGGTGATATATGATAATTGATATCCGGCATGAAAGACTATATAGGGATTGAGGATTATTTGAATGATGGCTGATAACGAAATAATCGTCAAGTACGGTTTTTTATTAAAAAAAGATGTGACAATCAGCAGCACGGCCATAAAAACTGCTCTGAATACACTTGGACTGAAAATATTTATGAGAAGAAACAGCAACAGACATATGATCAGCAGTATTTTGATTGTTCGGAGCGTCAGCCTCATTTTTCTGAATGCAAAATAAAGAAACGCACTGATGAAAGCAACATGGGTCCCTGAAATGACATACAGATGATAAATCCCTAATTTCTGCAGCGAATCAAAAAACTCGCTTTCTATATAGCTTTTGTTACCGATGCTGAGTGTAAGAAGGTCGAACTTGTAGCCGAATGAAGCAGAGTTCAATAACTCATCCATATACAGTGACCTCAAATGTGCGAGGGTCATCTTCAAAGTCCTCTCCCCTGCTGTACAATCAGTTCCTTCCAGAGTATCTACATAGATCCGGCCGCTGATCTGGTTTACAGTCAGCTGCATATAGTCGCTGCGCTTCAGGAAATTCCGCTGCCCTTTAATATCGGCAGCAGCAAAGTTTCCTGTACAAACTGTACCAATATCAATCCTGCTTCCTTCATCAACGAACAATTCAAAAGTCATTCCGCCGGTCTCGGCCAGGTAATGGATTTCATCACGGTAATATTTATAATCTGTAATCGTTATTTCATCAATATGTTCTATTGTTTCAGTCACAGCCGGTCTCCCTGCATACAGCATGCTCACTGCCACTATGAATAAAAACAGGAAGATGAGAAACTTCTGCTCAAGCTTCCTGTGACATATAAAACATAATAAAATCAAAAAAAATAAGCCCAATAATGGGCTTACTGCTAAAATATATCCTATGATGATGGACAAAAAGACAAAGAACATAATCATTTGAAATCTTCAAAATAACTGGCTACTTTATGTAAATCAAGTTCGATTTTAGTATAGTTAACTTTCGTTTTATCCAGCAGCTCCATCGCATACGGATGGTTTTTATAATCTTCGGCATAAAAAATGTTTTTGACCCCTGCCTGAATCATCGATTTGGTGCAGTGAATGCACGGGAAGTGAGTCACGTAAACACTTGCACCTTCTGTCGAAACCCCGAATTTAGAACATTGCAGCAATGCATTCGTTTCTGCATGGATGGTACGTATACAGTGGCCGTCTTCAACATAGCATCCGACGTCGATGCAATGGTCTTCACCTGAAACCGAGCCGTTATAGCCGCCTGCAATCACTCTGTTATCCTTGACGATCAGGGCCCCGACCTTCAAACGTTCACAAGTAGATCTTAATCTCAATAAATGGCTCTGTGCCAAAAAATATTCATGCCAGTCGATTCTCATCATTTATCCCACCTTCTAGTCTATTGTAATATATGGTTCCAAACTGTCAAAAGTTTTCTCACCGATTCCTGATATGTTCATTAAATCCTCTTTGGTCATAAACAATCCATTTTCGTCGCGATAATCCAAAATGAGCTGTGCCTTCTTTTCACCAATACCGTTCAGCTGTGTCAATTCGTCAATTGATGCAGTGTTTATATTGACCTGTACTTCCTCTTCGGCCGTTTCCACAGAAGTCACCAGAGCACCTTCTTCGATCTCACCTGCTGCAGGCACATAGATTACCATTTCGTCCCTGACCTTTTCCGACTGGTTCACCGTCAACAGGTCAGCACTGTCCAAAACCGCTGCCATGGTTAAAACGTTGGTGACCCTGGCATCCACCGGCACTTCATATACCCCCGGATTTTTTACGGCACCTTTCACTTCCACAAATACATGGTCTGCAATGTCCGGGACCGGCGCAATATCCTCTTCACCTTCATCAGTCATCTGCAAAGCGTTCACCGGAGGTTCGTTGATAGTCACTGAATGATCAGCGGTCACCATATTTACGGCGAATATTGCAATGATCAGAATCAGAAAGGCTATGCAGATGAGTGGAATGAATTGTCTGTACTTCTCAAAGTAATGTTTAAGCATTTTATCTCTCCTTAAAAATACCCCTTTACTATTATTAGGAGGAAAATGCCGTTTTTGATTTATTTTATTGTCAAATAAATTAATTAATCCAAAAAAACTTTGTAACTATGAGTTACAAAGCCTTTTTGACGATATAGAAAATTCTGTCACAAACAGTGGTTACGGAATGATTTATATCGAAATCACTGAAAGCCGTATCCAGATACAGACCCGCTTTCTCTATCATTTTAATTACATCTTTATGTTCATAAGTCCTTTGAGAATAAACTTCATCCTGTCTGTCGTACATACCATTATCACTTTTCACAAAATACGTCATCTCATGTACAACGGAGAGCGGCGCTTCCCCTTCCATCGCATGCCAGATGTACGTAACATGTTCCGTCTCATCCGTGTAAAGCATATCGCTGAAATCATTTTTCATTTTATATTTGCTGTGAATATCAAATATAAAGACACCGTCATCATTCAGATGGCCACGGACATTTTTCAGTGTCCTTATGAATTCATCCCCATCTTTTAAATAATTCAATACATCGACGGTGGCAACAATCATATCGAACTTCTGATCAAGTGAGAAATCCTTCATGTCCGACTGAAAATAATTAATATCTTCATCCTTTTGCCGGGCGATTTCAAGCATCGTTTCGGAAATATCCAGGCCACACCTTGTTTTAAAATTCAGCTGTCTTGTCAGAGTCCCTGTGCCGCATCCGATATCCAGAACAGACTGGTCTTTATTTTTAAAATGGTTGATTATATCCAGCCAGAGATTATAAGGGATATCATATGTCAATTCATTATAGAAATGACCAAGAACTTCTTTCTCCCCGTTAGTGCCGGCTGTCAATATGCTCACCATTTTTGAATAACCGCTCCAGGTTGTAGTACTCCCTTTCAGGTCCGTGGAACACATGGATGATGACATGATTCAAGTCGCACAGTATCCACTTTCCCTCGTGGTATCCTTCAACCAGAGGTTCTATGTCCAGATCTTTAGCCTGGTCTTTTATTTCGTCGGCGATCGTCTGGACCTGACGTCCGGAGTTCCCGTGGCAGATGATATAGTAATCAGTGACTGTACTTGTCTCTTTTACATCAAAGGTCATGATATCTTCAGCACGCTTATCATCACATGCTTCGACCATTTTTTCGAGTAGTGCTTCACTATTCATTCTTTCACTCCTTAACCATATTATAATAGTTGTAACATTCAATCGTTCTATTATAAATCGGTCGATTTTTCTTCAATAACTGCTTTAAAGTCAATCTTGTAATCTCATATATGGCCAGATCCAGTTTCTTTTCTTCGAAGATTATCTCCCTGATTCCGTCCACTCCTTTTTGAGTACGGGCAGGTTCGATGAAATCCGCCACATAAATGATTTTCTCCGTTAGTAGCATCTGTGCACGCCCCGATGTATGGCTGGAAATTGCATAAAAGATATCCTCATCTTTTACACCGTATTCAAATCTCATCTTTGTAGCTGCGACCGGACCGTGCAGCAGCTCTGAATTGAATGCGAGCAATGTTGGATCGAGATTATATTTGGTGACATACTGATACATGTCTCCGAGATCATCGTATTTCGAAAAATCGTGAAGTATGCCTGCAAGATAACATTTATCACTGTCGGCCTCGAATATTTCAGCCATTTTGACTGCCGTTTCAGCCACTCTTACAGAGTGGGCATATCTTTTTTCCGGTAGTTTATCTTTAATCAGGTTAAGTGCCTTTTTATGCTTCATATAATGCATTCTCCTTAATATACTCATATACAGCCTCATTCAGGAAATGTTTATAAGGCAGCCCTTCTTTAGCGCGTCTACGTACGAGCGTCGAAGAAACTTCCACCACAAGCTGATCTGCTCGTATAAAAGGTGCTGATATTTCCATATCATCACTGTGTCTCATCATTACGATAAAATTCATCATTTCGATCAATTCTTCATGTTTATGCCACTTGTCAAAGCTTTCATACTGATCTGTTCCCATCAGAAAATAAAGTTCATCATCCGGATATTCATCCTTCAAGTATTTTGCCGTATCATATGTGAAGCTCTTTCCAGCCCTGTCCAGTTCAAAAGTATCCATAATAAAACCTTCATACCCGGCAATTGCCTTCTGTATCATGGCAGTACGCTTTTTGTTGCCGGTCGGCTTGGTTTCCTTGTGTGGCGACTGTCGCGCCGGGATGAAGATCACCCTGTCCAGACCGAAAGCAATTTTAACTTCCAATACAGAAATGATATGTCCTATATGAATCGGGTCAAAGGTCCCGCCAAAAACGCCTATCTTCATGATAGCTCAATCTGTTTATTATTTTTCGATTCCCGATAAATTATGATTGTGTTGCCGATGATGCTCACAATATTACTGTCAGTATTTTTACTGATTTCTTCTGCAATGCCATCTTTATCTTCCAGACAGTTCTGCAGCACAGAGATTTTGATCAGTTCCCTTTTTTCAAGAACATCATCAATCTGTTCCATAAAATTATCTGTTACACCATTTTTTCCCACTTGGAAAATAGGGTTAAGATGATGGGACTCTTTTTTTAACTGCTTAATATTTTTTGAGGATAAGGTCTTCATTTTACGCCACCTCCAAACTTTTTATTTAAAGCTGCATATACAGCGTCATAATCCCCTTCATACTCATCGTCATACCATATTTCAAAGGCATGGATCGCCTGGTTTACGAGCATCGACAGCCCGTTCATCGCATTAGCCTCTTCGAACGCATACAGAAACGGTGTTTTTTCAGGGTTATATATTAAATCTATGCCTATCGTCTTTTCAGTAATATTTTCTCTGGACAGACTCATCACGTCATATAGATCTTCATTTTTCAAGCCGATCGGCGTGGTGTTGATGATGACATCAAATTTTTTCAGATTTTGAAGTGATGACAGCTTGTCAAAATTCTGGTCTGTAAATGTTTCAAAACTTGCTTCACGTCTTGCGTAAATAGTGATGTCGTCTCCAAGTTCATTGTGTGCACGGTATACAGCCTTTGAAGCCCCTCCCGCACCAAGTATCAGTATATTTCGCTTCCTGCTGCCGAAGCGGTCCGTATAGGCCTGTTTGTAGCCTGTGACATCCGTGTTGTAGCCGTAGAGCTTATCGTCTTTGATCAGGACGGTGTTGACCGCGTTCACTTCGATTGCCCTTTGGTCAATAAAGTCCAGATGGTCCATGATCGCTTCCTTATGCGGTATGGTCACATTGAATCCGTTCAAATCATACTGCTTGATAACGTCCTTCATATGATTCAGATCTTCCGGTGTAATATGCAATGCCCGGTAAGTGTCGTCTAAATTTAATGAATTGAAGTTGGCATAATGTATTGCCGGGGACAGCGTATGCTCAATTGGAGAACCAATTACAGCAAAATTCATTTTTATAAACCACCTTTGAATATTGTCGGTCTGATATTTACTTCCACACCTTTTGGCACATGAACCGTTACTTCGGTTCCCGTCTGTACACTTATGAAAGCATAACCGCTGATTTCAATATCACTGTCTTCTGTCACTTTGAATGGATATTCTTTCTCATCATTTAACAGAACCGGTTCACTGATTTCCGGCGGTGTCAGCAGCCCATCATAATGCTTCTCATAAAATTCATCCGCATTGGATAATTTTGTTCTGTGAATAGTAAGCTTGTCTGACGAATAGATGGTGAAACTGCTCTTATCACCATTCATAAAATCGATCCTTGCCAGGTTCGACAGGAATAGCGTCTGGCCGTCCTCAAGCTGAAAAGTCTTCGGTTTTATTTCTTTTGAAGGCGTGATGTACTTCAAGTCCTCAGCATCAACAAAATGCGCCATCTGACTTGGTACAATCACTCCCGGTGTATCGTATATGAATGTATCATCATCCATCGGGATGTCTATAAGATCAAGTGTCGTTCCCGGGAATCTGCTCGTCGTGATGACGTCACTCTCACCGCTGGTCATCTTGATCAGTTGGTTGATAAGTGTGGATTTGCCGACATTAGTCGTGCCGACCACATAAACATCCTCTTTTTTCGAATGCTTTTTCATCATGGAAATCAGTTTGTCCAGACCTTCATTTTTCAGAGCGCTTATGGCGATTGTGTCCACTGCTGTAATGCCGTTTTCCTTCAGCATATGCTTTGCTCTGTGAATCAGCCTTGCAGTGTTGGTTGATTTGGGAAGAAGGTCGATTTTATTGATGACCGCAATGACCTTTTTATCACCGACGATACGGTTGAACGACGGAATCAGACTTGCATTGAAATCAAATGCGTCAATCACCTTGATGATCAGGCCATCCGTCTCATAGAGAGAGTTCAGCATCGTCAGAAATTCTCCTGAATCCATATCTATATCCATGATTTCATTATAATGCTTCAGGCGGTAGCACCTTTTGCATATCGCATCTTCCCTGTCCATCCCGCTCTCAGGTATATAGCCTTTTTTATCTTTATCTTCAGATTGTAATACGGCTCCGCAGCCTATACATTTTACTTCAGTCAATAATTAGTCCTCCTTGACAAGCAATCCTCTTTTTCTAAAGTATCTCATGATTATGCCTTCCATCCTTCTGTTGAGGAGTGTCGCATAACCATCCTTACTTTTGACAGGCATCACCAGAATACTTTTTAGACCGATCAGGTTTGCACCAAAAATATCGGTCATCAGCTGGTCACCGACCATGATGGTTTCGTCTTTGGGCACATCCATTGAACGGATCGCTTTTTTATAATTTTTTGATAAAGGTTTTTGTGCATTGAATATATAATCAATATCATGAGGGTCCGCAAAATTACTGACTCTCTTTCTCTTGCCATTTGATACTATAGTCACTTTAAAATCATTGTCATTCATCAGTTTGAACCAATTTACAACTTTCTCATTCGCATCCATTTCATCATAGCCGACCAGTGTATTATCCAGATCTATAATCACAGCTCTGACACCCAGCTGATTCAGCCTGGCCGGAGTAATATTTGTAAAATTATCAACATAGGAAGTTGGCAGAAAGTATTTTTTAATCAATTTCTATGTTATCCTCTCTTAACCGATTTATTATAGTTTATCACATTAATAAAAGCACCTTAAAATTTAAGGTGCTTTTATTTATTCAATAATATCATTATCTTCAGTTTCAGTATCCCGGTAAACAAGATATCCAATTATAACAGTGATTATAATTGATAATACCATCAGTATAGTCATTAAGGTCCCTCCACATTACAGTTCATTTAACAATAATTTTACAGCTTCAGAAGAATTTATACAAGCTTTCTTTAAAAATTCCTCATAAGTCATATCTGCAGCCTGATCTGCCTTGTCCGATATAGAGCGGATGATGATAAACGGTACATTGAACTGGTGACAGGTCTGAGCGATGCTCGCGGATTCCATATCAACTGCAAGTGCATTTGAAAAGTTGCCGATGATGGATGATTTCTGTGCGCTGTCTGCTATGAAGGAGTCACCGCTTGCAACGAGTCCTTTGAAGCCTTGTATGGTTTTATTCTTTTCAAGCACTTTCACAGCCGCACCGACCATCTTTTCATCCGCATCATATGCAGCAGGCATACCAGGTATCTGACCGAATGCATAGCCGAATTCCATGGCATCCACATCATGATGGACGACAGTCGTTGAAACGACCATATCCGTTACATACAGCTCATTCGACAAAGCACCTGCAACACCGGTGTTCACAATCATACCGACATCATATCTGTCGATCAGCAATGATGTGATCAGCGTCGCATTCACTTTGCCGATACCGCTTTCCACAAGAACAACCGGGCGTGATTCGAGAGTCCCGACGTATACTTCGGCATGGGCGATGGTATCTGTTCTGGATATATCCATCCACCGTTTCAGTATTTCCACTTCCGCTTTCATTGCTCCGATGACACCGATGACATGTGTTGCACTTTTATCAGTCAATTGAAACGATTTTCACTTTCATGCTGGAACCGTTCGGCAGCGGTACATTGATTTCTTCTTTGAGCTTCGCACCAAGAAGCGCCTGTGCAATCGGTGACTCATTGGAAATCTTACCTTCGAATGGATCTGACTCTGCACTGCCGACAATCTGGTACTGCTCTTCATCGCCATCTGGCAATTCCGTAAATGTCACTGTTTTTCCAAGCTGCACCGAGTTGTTGTCATTTGTATCTTCGATGATTTTCGCATGGCGGATCATCTCTTCAATTCTGGTAATGTCCTGTTCGACGAAACCCTGCTCGTCTTTTGCAGCATCATATTCGGAGTTCTCCGAAAGGTCGCCGAAACTTCTTGCAACTTTGATTTTCTCTACAACTTCATGTCTCTTTGTTGTAATCAGATATTCAAGATCTTCCTGTAACTGCTTATATCCACTTTCCGTCATAGGGTATTCTTTTTGTGTTGTCATAATTAAAACCTCCGTAAAACTTTCACTTATATTTTTTTGATAAGACTTCTTATTTTTGTGGTGATGATGTCTATTGCCACAATATTTTCTCCGCCTTCAGGAATGATGATGTCACTGAAGCGTTTTGTCGGTTCGATAAATTGCAGATGCATCGGTCTTACGACTGAAAGATATTGATTGATGACAGACTCCATGGACCGTCCGCGTTCTTTGATGTCTCTTGACATGCGCCGCAGTATCCGGATATCCGAGTCGGTATCCACATAGATTTTTACATCCATCAGATTTCTCAGCTGTTCATTTTCCAATGCAAAGATGCCTTCCAGTATGATTACATCTTTAGGTTCCACCTTGATGGTCTGATCACTTCTTGTGTGATTCACGTAATCATATGTCGGCAGTTCCACACTTTCCCTGTTGATCAGCGATTTGACATGCTGGATAAGAAGATCATTATCAAACGCAAAAGGATGGTCGTAGTTCGTCTCGAGACGCTCTTCCATCGTCTTATGACTTTGGTCCTTATAATAAAAATCCTGTTCAATCAACGTGATATCATGTTCTTCCAGTGAAGATATGATTTTCCTGGTGACAGAAGTTTTACCGGAACCGGTACCTCCTGCGATGCCAATAATTGTCGGCTTGTTCATTTTCTACACCTAACTTTTTGAAATAACTAATAGCCCGTCGCCTATCGGTAGAAAGGATGTGGCATAGCTGCTGTTACTCATATTTTGGTTAAAAGAAGCTACCTTCTTTTTTAATTTTCTTTTGTTTCTGTTTTCAATGTTGTCGTCTACGATCAAGCCGCGTAAAAGTATATTGTCAACGACTATTAAACCGTTTTCTTTAACGAACGGACTGTATTTATCGAAGAAATGCTGATTGTTGCCTTTTGAAGCATCTATGAACAATAGATCCAGCGACTGTTCATCGATGGAAAGATCTAAAGTCTTCGCGTCGTCCAGATAAGCATCGACTCTGTCTTCCACTTTATATTTTTCAAAGTTTTGTCTGGCGATATCGAACATTTCGCTTTGTTTTTCAATGGTTATCAGATGGGAATCATCAAAGACGGAAAGAAGGTGAAGACCGCTGTAACCGATTGCAGTTCCAACTTCCAGATAAGTACGGGCACCTGTCATTTTTATGAGGTGCTTCAGCACTGTCAAAGCATCACCGTCGATGACGGGCACGTGATTATCCACCGCATAGCTGTATATTTCGGGATACAGCTCCTGCCCGCCATTCAAGTCTTTTACATACTGCTCAATATTCATTTCTATCACCACATACAAAAAATACAACTGATAACAAAAGTTATCAGTTGTGTAATCATTAATAAATATACTAACATATTATTCTTTGCTTGAAAAGATTATTTTATTGATTGTTGATATATTCTTCCCTGTTCTCAATATGCTCTTCAAAGGTTTCGGCAAAGTGGTTATTGCCTTCACTGTCAGCAAGGAAGTAGAAATAATCTGTGTTGCTCGGGTTCAGTGTACTCTGAAGAGATTCAATTCCCGGAGATCCGATCGGGCCCGGAGGCAGACCTGCATTTATATACGTATTATATGGGTCTTCCACTTCCAGATCTTTAAACAGCGTGCGTTCCTGGTGTTCGCCAAGTGCATACAGCACCGTCGGGTCCGTCTGCAGCGGCATCGCCGGCTGTTCGGCCATCCTGTTTATAAATACACTCGCAATCATGGAGCGGTCGGCAAGCGATGTCGCTTCCATCTCAATCAATGATGAGAAAGTCAGAAACTCATGAAATGATAACTCCTTGGATTCTCCCTCATAGGTGATCGTATACTCATCCACTGAATTATAAATAGGGAAACTGTTTACCTTTGTCGCATCCAGCATCTGTCTGATCAGACTTTCAATGGATGGTTCCTCTTCGGTAATATCATATGTCGCCGGGAATAAATATCCTTCAAGCGGATACTTTACATCTTCATCCAAAATTTCCTCGGACAGCATTTCCGGATAGTCCTCAATCAGGGACTCTATGAATTCCCTGTCCGTCATCAGCTCAAGAAATCTCTCTTCTGATACGGGCAGGTTCTGGCTGAATTGTTCTGCAATCTGCTCGACAGAATACCCTTCAGGTATTGCCACTTTGTGCAGCACTTCCTGATAGATCGATCCCGTTTCAAGAGTACGGGCAATCTGTTCAAAGTCCATTGCAGGCGACAGTTCATATTCACCAGCCTGATAGTTCGTAATGCTGTTCAATCTTAAGTATACTTCAAACATTCTGCCGTTATCTATAATGCCCTCTTCTTCCAGCTGTTCACCAATCATGCCTGCCGAAGTGCCTGAATCAATTACCACTTCTCCAGTCTCTTCGGAATTGGCATCCAGCGGATCACCTATCGATGTTATATAAAAATACGCAATTATGGAAATGACGATCACACCGATTGCTAAAACACCAATAATAATTAATGACAGATAAGAAGATACATTTTTTGAAAATCTAATGTCATCATATCTACTCATAAAAGACTCCTATCTTTAAAAATAGCTCCCAATGTGTATTGGAAGCTATTTTGAATCATCTGTATTTTTACTCTTCCGGTACATCCATTTGAGTATTTACAATTTCTTCAATCATGTCCCACTCTTCATCTGTTTCCACAGGAAGGAACTTCCCGCCGTCACCGTCTTCATCCGGTACATTTATCATCGGGATCAGCTCGATGTCTCCATCCTCATCATTAAAGTTGCCTTCTTCCGCAAGGATTATATAATCCTTGTTGAAACCTGGATGATGGAATTCAAGCATTTTACGGTATAATACTTCGTTCTCTTCTTCATCGAATAAAGTTAAAAGTTCTTCATCGTGATTAAAATTCATTTCATGAGACATAGTTTATAGCTCTCCTTTATTGGGCTGGTCTAAATAGCCCTGTAAAATAAAGACTGCTGCCATTTTATCTATCACAGCCTTGCGTTTTTTGCGCGATACATCTGCTTCGAGCAATGTCCGTTCTGCGCCGACAGTACTCAAACGTTCATCCCACATGATTATTTTAACATTTGGTATATGATTCGCAAGTATTTCACTGAAATTTAATGAACGTTCACCGCTCTCGCCAATCGAATTATTCATATTTTTGGGCAGGCCGACCACAATTGCGGACACATTGTTGTCATCCACTATTTTACTCAGCTCTTCAAGGCCGTACTTCTCATCATGATAATCGATTTTCAAGGTGGTCAGGCCTTGTGCAGTCCAGCCAAAAGCATCGCTGATCGCCACACCCATTGTTTTAGTCCCGACATCCAGTCCTAAAGTTTTACTCATTTATTTCACGGTCGATATAAGTTCTTACCAGCACTTCGATAATCTCGTCACGGTCCACATGGCGGATCTGATTTCTCGCTTCGTTCTGACGGGGGATGTACGCAGGGTCACCACTTTGAAGATAACCGACCAACTGGTTGATTGGATTATAGTCTCTTTCCTCAAGAGTCTTATAAACATTGGTCAGAATCTCCTTAACATGTTTGGCACGGGATTCATCTACATTAAATTTAACAGTCTCATCAAATTGTCCCACAAAAGCACTCCTACTCCCTATTGATTTGTCACTATTATACCATTTTTATCCCATATAAGTTATATAGTAATATACTCGTTAACGAATTGTAATGCAATTGTTAAATTATCAGGATTCATACCGCCGCCCTGAGCCATGTCGGGACGGCCTCCGCCTTTACCGTCTACACGCTCGGCCATACCTTTCATTATCTCGCCCGCTTTGAATCTGTCTGTCAGTTCTTTCGGTACGGTGACAACAAGTGAGACCTTGTCCCCGCTGACACTTCCAAGTGCAATGATGGCATCCTGATTTGCGGATTTGATGTCATCCATTATCGCTCTCAGCTCTTTTGCATTTTTTGCATCGACTTCTGTCGCTATCAAATCAATTCCGTCGACTGTCTGTTTGATGTTTTCAATATTGGCCAGTTTATCTTTGGAAGATGCAGATTTAAGTTCTTTAATCTCCTGCTTAAGTTCAGTTTTTTCATCATTCAGCTGGTTTATCTTCCGTATGACGTTATCCTCTTTGACCTTGAGCAGACTTGCAATCTCCTGCAGCTGGCTTTCTTTCTGCTTATAGTATTCAACAGCATACTTGCTTGTGACAGCTTCCAGCCTTCTGATACCGGCGCCGATGCCTGTTTCGGAAACGATTTTGAACAACCCTATGTCAGATGTATTCACAACATGGATACCGCCGCACAGCTCCACTGAATAGTCATCCATATCGACAACGCGTACAATATCTCCATATTTTTCACCGAACAGTGCCATTGCGCCTTTTTCCTTGGCTTCAGCAATCGGCATTTCGGAAATTTCAACATTCAGGCCTTCGTAGATCTTCTCATTTACCGAGTCTTCGATCGTTTTTATCTCATCTGCTGTCAATGGGTTTAAATGTGAGAAATCAAAGCGCAGCTTTTCAGCTTCGACCAATGATCCGGCCTGATTGGCGTGCTCACCGATCGTGTCTTTCAGAGCCTGGTGCATCAGATGGGTCGCCGAATGGTTTTTGACGATGAAGCTGCGTTTTTCTGCGTCCACGCTCAGTTTGTAAGTCGCACCGGTCTCCACCGTACCGCTCACAACTTTTGCAAGGTGGACATTCTGTTTATTCGGCCCTTTGTATACCGCTTCAACTTCAAGCTCGGCAGTATCACTTTTTATTGTGCCGCAGTCTGCGACCTGTCCGCCGCTTACTGCATAGAACGGTGTCTGATCAAATATCAGTTCGATCACTTCTCCTCCGTCATAGGACTGAAGCGATTCATCATCTTTGACCATCAGAAGCAGTTCTGCATGTTCCTCCAGTGACTCGTACCCTGTAAAGAGGCTCGGCGTTGCGAAGTCGGACAGTACTTTAGACTGCACCTGCATCGACTCACTGGATTTACGTGCATTTCTCGCACGTTCCTTCTGCCTGGCCATCTCATCCATGAAGCCCTGCTCATCCACTTCCAGACCGTCATTTTCTGCATATTCCTTTGTCAGTTCATAAGGGAAGCCGTATGTGTCATACAGCTTGAATGCATCCTCGCCTGATATTACTCCTGTCGTGTCCTTGACTGAAGCTTTAAAGGATTCGTAAATACGGATGCCTTCATCCAATGTCGCAAGGAATCGCTCCTCCTCTTTTTTCACGACTTCCTTGATGAAGTCGCTTTTTTCCTGTACGTTCGGATAAAAGCCTTTCATGATATCTCCGACCGTATCCACGAGTGAATACATGAACGCTTCATTGATACCAAGCTCTTTAGCAAATCTGACCGCACGTCTCAGCAGTCGGCGCAGCACATACCCGCGGCCTTCGTTTGACGGCAGTGCACCGTCTGCAATCGCAAAGCTGACCGTTCTCACATGGTCACTGATCACTTTGAAAGCGACGTCCTGGCTGTCGCTTACCCCATATGACTTATTGGATACTTCTTCAATTCTTTTAAGAAGCGGTGTAAAGAGATCCGTATCGAAGTTTGTCGGTACGTTCTGCACGATGCTCGCCATTCTTTCAAGTCCCATGCCCGTATCAATGTTCTTCTTCGGCAGTGGTGTGTATGAACCGTCGCTGTTATGGTTGAATTCACTGAATACAAGGTTCCACACTTCCAGATACCTTTCATTTTCACCGCCCGGATACATTTCATCCGCCGGGTCATCCATGCCATAGCTTTCACCGCGGTCGTAGAAGATTTCACTGTTCGGACCGCACGGCCCTTCACCGATATCCCAGAAGTTGCCTTCTATTCTGATGATCCGATCTTCACTTAAACCAATGTCGTCGTGCCATATATTATATGCATCCGTGTCTTCAGGATGGACGGTTATATAAAGCAGTGACTCATCGAAATCCATCCAGTCTTCAGACGTTAAAAATTCCCATGCAAGCTCAATCGATTCCTTCTTAAAATAATCACCGATGGAAAAGTTTCCCAGCATTTCGAAAAATGTATGGTGTCTCGCTGTGAAGCCGACATTCTCTATATCATTCGTTCTGATTGATTTCTGCGCATTCACAATTCTCGGGTTGTCAGGAATGACACGGCCGTCAAAATACTTCTTCAGTGTCGCAACACCCGAGTTGATCCAAAGCAGAGAGTCGTCATCGATCGGAACAAGCGGTGCACTCGGCTCCACCATATGATTTTTCTCTTTAAAAAATTGTATAAATAAATCTCTTATCTCATTTCCTGTCAGCTGTTTCATAAGAACCACTCCTAAAATTAAAATAAAAAAACCGCCCCTAAAAAAATAGGGACGGAAGTTTCCGCGGTACCACCCAGGTTATGGCATAGCCATCACTCTAAATATTCGCTTGAAATAAAGTGCAGCACATGTATATACCAGTCATTGTTTCCACCTGCCACAATGTCTCTGTCCAGCACAGTATATACATTCAATCACTTTAAGTCTGATTGTTACTGATTATAAAATTTTATCACACTGCTGTCAAATGAAATCATACGGCGTTTTCTCAACATTGATCATCGCCGGTATTCTGAACAGGTTGTCTTCCGTCAAATACTCCGGCGTACTGTCTTCATCCGGCACCTCATCAAATGCGGCATCAGCCTGCTCCGGGCTGTCCTTTTTCTTTTGAGCCGCTATATTGAACTTGTCGTGCAGCGACTGGATCATCGTCGTATTTCTAGTGATGCCCTCGTTACTCAGTGCATCGTAAAATGCATTCTGATCTCCGCATAAGATCAGTGATTCTTTCGCTCTCGTTATGCCCGTATAAATAATATTCTTTATCAGCATATGGCGGTAGCTTTTCACAAGCGGCATTATGACGATCGGATACTCACTGCCCTGTGCCTTATGAATACTTGTACAGTATGCATGAGCCAGTTCACTGAGGTCCCTCCGTTCATATGAAATGTGCTTGCCGTCATAATCCACCACGATAATATCTTTATCGGTGCTGTCATCATCTTCTTTAAGAATGATTTCATCGATGATGCCGGAGTCTCCGTTGAATATATTATCTTCTCTGCGGTTGATCAGCTGCAGCACTTTATCCCCGGTGCGGAATACGATATCCCCGAACTGTATTTCCCGCTTGTCTCCATCCAGCGGATTCAAGATCTCCTGCAGCACCTGATTCAGCTTATTGATACCCGCATTACCCCGGTATATCGGCGCGAGCACCTGGATATCACGCATGTCATAACCTTTGGATACAGCTTTACTGACAATATTATCAACCAGCCCTGAAATTTGGCCGATATTTGCCTGAATAAACACCCGATCCTTAAATTTCTCCTGGATATCTATCGGTTTTTCTTCTTTTATTTCGTGGGCAAGTTTGATGATGGATGAACCTTCACCCTGCCGGTAGATTTTCGTCAGTTCCGTCACTTTCATGACATCCGACTCGATCAGATCGTTGAATATTTTACCCGGTCCGACAGAAGGCAGCTGGTCCCTGTCACCGACAAACACCAGTTTTGTATCGCTCGGCACATTTCTGAGCAGCTGATAGAAGAGCCACGTATCCACCATGGACATCTCATCGATGATGATCAGTTTCGCATTCAGTTCTGCATCGATGAAGTCATCCTTTTCCGTATCCTGGCCCCAGCCGATCAGTCTGTGTATCGTTGAAGCTTCAACGCCTGTCGAATCGTTCAGCCTTTTTGCAGCACGGCCTGTGGGGGCGACAAGCTTTATCGGATACTCGCCTTCTTCATAACCCTCTATATCTTCAAGTTCATTCAGTTCATGATAACAGCCGATGATGCCCTTCACTATCGTTGTCTTTCCTGTACCCGGCCCCCCGGTGATGATAGATATCTTCTCATTCATTGAAAGGTCTATCGCCTTCATCTGTTCAGAATTATATTTGATGTTTTCATTTTGTTCAATGTCTTTTATCTGTTCGTTGACTTCCTCATCAGTGAATTTATCGTCGTCTGAATGTTTCAGGATGCGGTAAATTTCATCCGCTGATTTATGTTCGGCATAAAATATCGTCGGAAGATATATTTTTTCATCGAACATGACAAGCTTCTCATCTTCATGAAGTTCTCTGATCACCTCATCAATCTCTTTATCGTTGAATTGGTCCTGGTTGTTGAACATCAGCAGTTTCTTCACTTCGACACCCAGCATATCTTTTCCTATAAATGTGTGTCCCGTTGAAAGTGTCATATCTTCCACGATATACAGCAGTCCCGCCTTAAGTCTGCCGATATCCGATGCCTCGATGCCCTGTGCAAGTGCTATTTTATCGGCAGTATTGAAGCCGATGCCGTCTATATCCGCAACCATTCTGTATGGGGAACTTTCCAATATTTTTAAAGTATGATCCCCGTAATACTTCAATATTTTTGCGCTCATTCTGGCACCGAAGCCAAGCTCGTTCAGGCGGATGATGATTTCCTCCGTCTTTTTATTCTCCAGGATGGTCTGGTGGATCATATCGATTTTCGCCTTGGACAGACCGCTCACTTTTTTAAGTGCATTTTTATCATCGGAGATGATTTCCAGTGCGTTATACCCCAGCTTATCCACTATCTTCTCTGCAGTTTTCAAACCGATGCCTTTGAAGGTGTCACTTGAAAGATATTGGATGACCCCCTGGTTGGTCTTCGGCAGTTCCTGCTTGAACTGCGTTGCATTGAACTGTTCACCGAATCTCGGATGTGATTTGATGTCTCCTGTGAACCTGTAGGCATCACCTTCTGTAATGTCATGGAAATATCCAGTGACGATGGTATCAAAAGTGAAGTGGGTATTGGTTTCATCGATGATTACTTTCAATACAAAAAAGCGTGTTTTTTCGCTTTGAAAAATTACACGCTCGACTTCACCGATAATATATTTCTCATCATAAATTGACGACTGTTCCATTTTCTTCACCGCCGGGAAAATATACTACTCTGAAATCTTTTTTAATGCATGATGTGCAAGATGATGATCTTTTTGTACATCGATCGCCTGCTTGAAATGTTCAGCAGCCTGTACTTTATCATCATCACGTACAAGTTTTAACAATCCTAAATTATATTGTGCATCAGCATGCGGGGTCTTGTCCACCACTTTGGCGAGCAGTTTCTCGGCCGGGTCGAACAGGCTGAGCTGGCAGCAGAGGAGGCCGTACTGAAAACAGATATCAAGATCATCCGGCTTCTCGTGATGTGCCACTTCGAAAAACTGCAGTGCGGCTTTCGGCTGCTGGGTGTTGATGTGACTCATCGCCAGCATGAAATTAAGATCTGCATCTTTTTCATTTCTTGTATAGGCAATCAGATAAAGTCTGATCGCCTCTTCATACCGTTCATGGTTGTAATAAATATTGGCAAGGCTGTAAAACGCGCTCGTGCTCTGTGAGTTCAGATCGATCGCCTTTTGCAGAAACTGTTCCGCTTCTTCGTCCCGTCCGAGGCTGTGCAGCAGGTTGCCGCCGTTGATATAATGCACTTCAACTTCCGGTTCTTCCTCTATACTGTCGAAAATCTGTTTAAGCGCTTCTTCCAGTCTGCCGTTTTTCAATGCGTCTTCGTATGGCAGGCTCATCCCAGATACTCCAATACTTTTTCTTCATTGTAGACGGTGTCGATCGTCGCGCCGCCGAGACAGATGTCTCCGTCATACAGCACGACAGCCTGTCCCGGTGTCACCGCACGTGCCGGTTCATCGAATATGACTTCCAGCTTGTCTTCACCGATCTTATTGACAGTCACAGGCACATCACCCTGGCGGTATCTGAATTTTGCGGTACAGCTGAATGAATCACCTGTTTCATTGATGAAGTTGATGCCGGATGCAATCAGTTTCGTTGAGTACAGTGAATCATTCTCATACTGTGATACAACGTACAGTTCATTCGTTTCCAGATTTTTCCCTGCAACGAAATACGGTCCGCCTTCTCCGCCGATGCCGAGACCCTGGCGCTGGCCGATCGTGTAGTACATCAGACCGTCATGCTGTCCCATGTCTTCATTCGTATCCAGGTTGATCATGCGGCCCGGGTTTGCCGGAAGATAGCCGCTCAGGAACTCTTTGAAGTCACGCTCGCCGATGAAGCATATGCCCGTGGAATCTTTCTTGTCCTTCGTTGCCAGATCATACTTGTGTGCAAGTTCTCTCACTTCGGACTTTTCCATGTGGCCGAGCGGGAACATCACTCTTGAAAGCTGATCTTTCGACAGCTGATTTAAAAAGTAAGTCTGATCTTTATTATTATCGACACCTCTCAACATCGTCACAGAGTCACCATCGTGGTTGATTCCTGCATAGTGGCCCGTTGCCACATAGTCTGCACCGAGTTTCATCGCATGGTCTAAAAATGCCTTGAATTTTATCTCTTTATTACACATGACATCCGGGTTCGGTGTGCGCCCTTTTTCATATTCTTCCAAAAAGTATCTGAATACACGGTCGTAATATTCCTTCTCAAAGTTGACCGAGTAGTACGGGATGCCGATCTGCTCTGCGACCAGTCTCACATCTTCATAGTCCTCAGTTGCTGTACATACTCCAAATTCGTCTGTATCATCCCAGTTTTTCATAAAAATGCCTATCGTATTGTAACCCTGTTCCTTTAATAGTTGTGCCGTGACGGAGGAGTCTACACCCCCGCTCATACCAACGACAACAGTTGTTTTTGACGGATCCATATCATACATTCCTTTCTGATTTATATCATTTCTGTTTTATTTAGTCTGTTATAAATTATCTCCAACTGCTCAGCTATTTCCGTTGTGTCTTCTTCTGCCATCAAGTGTGAAAAACTGAAGCGGATGGACTTGAGCGCGCGTTCTTCATCCTCATACATCGACTGTATCACATGGGACGGCTGCACCGTGCCGGCGTTGCAAGCGGAACCTGCAGATACAAAGACACCCGCCATATCGAGTGCCGTCAGCAGAAATTCTGCCTCAGTCCAGTCGAAGTATACATTTACAATGTGGCTCGTCTGGTTATTGACGTCACCGTTCACTTCAAACGGAATCTTTCTTTCAATCAGCTCGTTTATAAAACGTTCTTTCATCTGCATCTCTTTGATGGTCCTTTCGGAACGGTGCGCTTCCGCTTTCTCCATGGCCAGGCTGAATGCCTGTATCCACATGATGTTTTCCGTACCGGCCCGTCTTGACAGTTCGTGGGAGCCCCCGGTCATCTGTGCGGACAACTTTATGCCCTCCTTCAAATAAAGAAGCCCGATGCCCTTCGGTCCATATATCTTATGGCCGCTCAGTGTCAGGAGGTCTGCACCGAGATTCCCGGCATCGACATCCATATGTCCGAAACCCTGCACTGCATCCACATGAAACAGTGCGTCGTGTCCCTTTAACACTTCGGCAATCTCAAATACAGGCTGCATGCTGCCAGTTTCATTATTGACCATCATGATGGAGACCAACACTGTATTATCTTTCAGGCTGCTTTTCAACTCTTCAACATCAATCTGTCCGTTTTCCTTCGCGGACAGGAATGTCACGTCGTATTCTTCACTTAAATCCTGATAAGTTGTCCTTACGGAAGCATGTTCAATGTCAGTTGTAATAAAATGCGGATTGGCATGTTCCTTGGCGATCCCTTTGATCGCAAGATTGTTTGCCTCTGTCGCACCGCTGGTCAAAATGATTTCATTCGGCTTCGCATTGATGCATCCGGCAATCTTTCTGCGGTACTTCTGCAGATCCGCCTTGGCATCTTTGCCTATACGGTGGATGCTTGAAGGATTGCCGAAATTTTCTGCATTGTTGACGACTTCCTCGAGTATCTTCTTATCAAACGGCGTAGTGGCTGCGTAATCGACATAAACTGACATTTTATTCCCCCTTATCAACAATTAAATTATTAACTAATATATTCTAACATGTTTCAATGTAAAATTATAATATTTGAAATCAATTATTAGCTAAAAGTGATATATATTTGTACACTTTTAAATAGATAATAAAAACAGGAGATGAAAGAATGTCTAAACAGTTAAACATTTCAGCGCTCAATCTGGTCCCTGTCCGGGCGGGGACCAATGCAACACAGGCAATTGAAGACATGGTCGATCTGGCAGAACACATAGACGGTTCGAACTATCAGAGATACTGGATTTCTGAACACCATAATATGACTTCAATCGCTTCATCTGCTACAAGAATATTAATCAAACATATTTTGCAACATACAAAAAATATCAGAGTCGGAAGCGGCGGTGTCATGCTGCCAAACCACGCACCGCTCGTTGTGGCGGAAGAGTTCGGCACGATGCATGCCATATACGGAGACAGACTCGACCTCGGACTCGGTCGTGCACCGGGGACGGATATGGCAACGGCGAACGCCATCCGGAGAAGCAACCACGACGGCGTATTCTCCTTTAAAAGTGAAATTGAAGAGTTGAAACGATATTTATCTGCAGTACCGACACAAGTTGTCGCCTATCCTGGACAGGGGACGGAAGTTCCATTATATGTACTCGGATCTTCAACGGACTCTGCACACATCGCCGCAGACCTTGGCCTGCCATACGCATTTGCGGCACACTTCGCTCCTGCTCAGATGGAAAATGCATTTAGAATATATGAAAACAATTTCAAACCATCCGAGCAGCTGGATAAGCCTTACAAAATGGCGAGCCTGAACGTCATCATGGCGGATACCAATGAAGAAGCGGACTTTATTAAAACGACGCACTACCAGAACATCCTGAATCTAATCAGAAACACACGCGGCCAGCTCCCAAAGCCGGTTGAAGACATGGAACAAAGATGGTCACCGAGAGAAGAACAGGCCGTCAAATCACAGTTCCCTATCGCATTTTCCGGCAGCAAGGAAAAGGCCATGGAAGAACTGAGATTATTCCAGAGCCAGTTCAATGTCGATGAAATCATGGCTGTGTCATACATCTACGACATGGACGACTTGAAGAAGTCATATGACCTATTTGAAGAACTGGTCGAAGAGTATAATGCGGTATAGTCTGTGGATTCCTGCATCGTCCGAAAATGATTAAGTCATTTGGATATTTGGATGTGCTCGGATTCAGACCGCAAAACAACTATAAAAAAGAAGCTGCCGGCAACTGTTGAAAGTTGCCGGCAGCTTCTTTTTTCTACTCATCCATATCAGCTACAACTGTTAGCTGGTAATCGATCAAGATCACGGATCTAACTGCTGCGCCGTCTTCCGGACCGACATAATGGCTGACTGCCGAATCGTCTACGCCATATGATTCAAGCGGCTTGGAAATTTCAAAAACTTCATGTAAATCTTTCTCATCAACTTCGTCCGGCTGTTTGCCTCTGACTTCAGGTATGCCGATTACATTCGTTCCGCCTTTAACATTCTTCCTCTCAATCAAATGAGCGAATGTAAACGGTTCACCGTCCTGATGCAGACAGTCAGGCGAGGATACAGCTTTATCCTCATCGTTATCCACCATTAATTTCACAAAATGCACACCAACGTGTATCGGCATAATTTTATCTTCTTCCTGCCAGAATGTTTCATGGTAATTGGTCATGATGATTTTATTCAGCAGTTTATTGTCACGGATATGTGAATCTATTGAATGAAATTCACGATACGAACCCGGATGCTCAGGATTGAATTTGCCCTGGAAGTAAGCAGCATAATCCTTACCGTCCCTCTGCACATCCGGCAGCCATTCAATATTGCCGGACGTCGGCAGTACAAGCGCGCGTGAATACCTTCTGTAGCGGTTCAGTTCCGGCGCATAGTCATCGATCGGCAGATTTTCAAAGTAGCTGAGCAGCGCCTCATAATCTTTTTCAATTCCATCATAATGGAGGGAATCCATATAATCATATATTGCATAACCTTTGTCTTTTAACTGACTCATATCTGATCGTTCCTTTACAATTTGTTGTCCATAATTCATTTTATCACAAAATGAAAGTAAACCGAATATGTGAGGCGTAACACATCTCGATGACCCTTTCAAATTATTTATGGTGGTCATATTGAGTGCACAGGCTACGGATAAATCCATCAGGAAAATCAGAGATCCTCTATTTGAACGTTATCCCGACCCGCAGGCTGTCGCCGATTCCTCACCTGAAGAGATCCAGAGTTATATAAAGACAGTCGGATTGCACCGGAATAAGGCCAAGTATATTTATAACAGCAGCCTGCAGTTACTTGAGAGATTTGACGGCAAAGTGCCGACTACGGGAAAAGAATTGCAGACGCTAAGCGGCATAGGACCTAAATCTGCCAACATCCTGTTAAGTGCAGCCTTCGGCCAGGATGCCTTTGCCGTGGATACTCACGTGGCAAGAGTGTGCAGACATCATTGCATCGTCTCTGAAAACGCCACACCAAAACAGGTTGAACAACGGATCACTGAAATAGTACCATCAAAATACTGGGGCAGAGTGCATCAGTCCATGATTTCCTTCGGACGGGAAATTTGTACGCCGAGAAATCCAAAATGCAAAGATCATCCGCAGCTTTATGAAAATTTAAATGAAAGACGTGATAAAAGATTATGAAGGATGGTAAAGGGCAAATTGATGAAACTGTACAACTGCTGAAAAAGGAACTTGGTCCTAACCTGCTTTCCGTGATCTTATACGGATCTGCTGCAGAGAATGGTTTAAAACGTTATTCTGATGTGGACCTGCTAATAATTATCAAATCCGGATTATCATTTCAGAATAAAATGAATCTGGTTTCCGGCTTGATGAATATCTCTGTTCCAATAGGCAGTGAACATAAAGGGAGATATATCGAACTGACGGCTGTCACTGGCAGTAATCTTCTGTATCTGGAATATCCACCGGTGGAAGAATTTCAGTACGGTGAATGGATGCGTGAAGAATTTTTATTGGGAAATCTGCCGGAACGTGGTCGGAATCCTGACCTGGCCATTTTATTTAAGCAGGCACTACAGAATCATCAGGTGATATGCGGAGAAAGCATGAAACATTTCATTACAGAAATCCCTGCTGAATATATCCAAAATGCAATTAAAGATTTACTTCCTGAAATTTGGATGGAAGATGCAGGGGATGAACGGAACACGATTTTAACTTTGGCAGAATGTGGCTGACTTCAGAAACCGGCGAAATAAAATCCAAAGAAGCTGCGGCACACTGGGCAATGGCCAGACTGGATAAACATACCCGACTTGTTCAAATGGCGAGAGATGAGTATATCGGAGTTATTGAAGTCGATTGGTCCAAAGAAGATATAAACAGTTTGATAGTGATGCTGAAAAACAAAATATTACAGAATCCAGACACAGTCGTATAAATCCTGATAAAATACAAAGATGTGCGAATATTACATTGAGATTCGCATAAGTCTGTCTGGAAACACAAGTTATGCGAATTTCATGTCCGGATTCGTATAAGTCCAGCTGTAAACGCAAGTTATGCGAATTTCATGCCCGGATTCGAATAAGTCTGTCTGGAAACTCAAGTTATGCGAATTTCGTACCCGGATTCGCATAAGTCTGTCTGGAAACTCAAGTTATGCGAATTTCATGCCCGGATTCGCATAAGTCTGTCTGGAAACGCAAGTTATGCGAATTTCATGCCCGGATTCGCATAAGTCCAGCTGGAAACTCAAGTTATGCGAATTTCGTATCCGGATTCGCATAAGTCTGTCTGTAAACTCAAGTTATGCGAATTTCGTACCAGGATTCGCATAAGTCCAGCTGTAAACGCAAGTTATGCGAATTTCGACATCTCAAACGAATAAGTGCGACTGGATACCAAAGTTATACGAATACCACACTCCAATATCCGATCAAACAAAAATAACAGGCAGATCTGCCTGTTATTTTTTATAGATTTCAAGTTCTTCATGGACCACATTTTCGATATTCTCAAGGTCGTTAAGAATCCGGGGAATATCATTTTTACTGCACAATGTCATGACGCTCGGCCCCGCGCCGCTGATGACAGTGGCATATGCATCATTCTTCAGTGCGGTCTCTTTAATATCATCAAATTCCTTGATTAAAGGTCTGCGGTAAATTTCATGGAACTGGTCTTTCATCATCAACCTGCCCATGTCTACATATTCTTTGTTGAATAATGAGAACAGCATGACGTTGTTGACTGCATTTTGTGTCACAGCCGTCTGCCTGTCATAGGAATCCGGCAGTGCTCTTCTTGCTTCATTCGTATTGATCATATAATTCGGTACAGAGACGATTAAAGAAAAGTCAATGTCGTCCAGTACATGATAATATAATTCACCCTGATTATAATAGCCGACAAATACGCCACCGGTAATGCACGGTCCGATATTATCAGGATGGCCTTCTATATCACAGCCGAGCATGATTTTATCATGGTCGGACAGATTGAGGTCACAAAAATAAGCGGCGATCTCAATACCTGCAACAATTGCAGACGATGAGCTGCCGAGCCCGTGTGCGAGCGGAATTTCACTGTCCATCTCCACTCTTACAGGCGGCATCTCTTTATTATACTTACGGGCAATGCTCTTCGCAGTTGAAATTATAAGGTTATCTTCCCCGGGCGGCAGAATATCCAGATCCGGGTTCAGGAAATCAACTTTGAATTCATCATTTTCATACGCTCTGATCTTTAAAAACTTAGTGACTGCGACACCGATGGAATCAAATCCCAGCCCAAGGTTGGCACTTGTAGCCGGGATTTTTAAATCAATCTGTTTCATCGTTTTTCAGGCTTTCGATATATTCGATGATGACCGCTTCATCATTCGGAAGCACTTTAGGCTGTACAGCCGCTTCATCCACAGCCGTCTGCGGATCTTTAAGTCCGTTCCCTGTCAGTACTGTCACAATGGTACTGCCCTCTTCAACCTTACCTTCGGACAGGGCTTTCAAAAGTCCTGCGATACTCGCATTTGAGCCCGGTTCAGCAAATATACCTTCTTTACGGGCCAGCAGGCTGTACGCGCTTAATATTTCATCATCCGTCACGGAGTCGATGATGCCGCCGGATTCATCCCGTGCATCTGTTGCCAGTGTCCAGCTGGTCGGGTTTCCGATTCTTATTGCAGTACCCACTGTTTCAGGCGCTTCTATCACTTTATCTTCAGTGATTGCAGCCGATCCTTCAGCCTCGTAGCCGAACATTTTAGGCAGCTTGGAGCCTTTTTTCTCATTGTATTCCTTAAAGCCTTTCCAGTATGCGGATATGTTCCCCGCGTTGCCGACAGGTATAAAAAGATAGTCCGGGGCATCGTCAAGTGCGTCGACGATTTCAAATGCAGATGTCTTCTGACATTCTATTCTGTATGGATTCACAGAGTTCACAAGAGTGACGCCTTCATTGTTTTCCGCAATTTTACGGACGATTTTAAGCGCGTCATCAAAGTTGCCCTGAATGGAAATGATCTTTGCACCATAGACAATCGCCTGTGCAATTTTACCAAGCGCAACCTTTCCTTCTGGTATGACGACAATCGTATTCAGTCCGAGTCTTGATGCATACGCAGCTGCAGAAGCGGATGTATTGCCCGTTGAAGCACATATGACAGTATGTGCACCTTCCTCTTTCGCTTTTGCGACTGCAAGCACCATGCCGCGGTCCTTGAATGAACCGGTCGGGTTCAAGCCCTCAAATTTGGCGAAAGCATTGATATTATATTCTTCACTGAATGAGATCAATGGAATCAATGGCGTATTGCCTTCCTGTAGTGATAATGCCGGTGTATCTTCCGTCACCGGTAAATATTCTTTGAATTCTTCAAGCAAACCTTTCCAGTACGCCATTCTACTCATCTCCTATGACAGGATACTTTGCTGCGACTTCCAAACTGCCGAGCGCTTCATCCAATTGATTTTTATTCACCTTTTCAGTGATTGCAACAACATTGGTATTTTCATTATTCAATTCATGGCCGATGCCTGCATCATTCAAAACGGACTTGACTGCACTTTCATCATTATTGAAACGTAAATAATACTGGTACTCTACATCTTCGTTTTGAATGACTGCCTTTTCAGCCGGTGCGAAGTTACCTCTGACAGGTGTCGTTAGAACATCAATCAGGTCGGAAACAACCGCACTTGCCGTCTCAAGACTTCCGGCACCAGGACCGTAGTACATCGTCTCGCCGACTGCGTTGCCGATGACATACACAGCATTCTTTTCATAGTTGACAGATGCAAGCTGGTGGTCGGCCTTGAAGAATATCGGCTCCACACTCGCGCTCAGGCTGTCACTGTACTTGCCAATACCGACAAGTTTCATGATATAGCCGAGATTTTTCGCAATCTGGATATCTTCGCTTTCGACTTTTGAAATACCGAGGCTCGGTACCTCGTTTATGTCGACTTTTTTATTAAAGGATAATCTTGATAATAAAACGATTTTTCTGAGTGCATCGATGCCTTCGACATCATTTGTCGGGTCAGCCTCTGCATACCCTTTTGCTTTCGCATCTTCCAGAGCATCATCGTATGTCCAGCCATCGACGGTCATTTTAGTGAGTATATAGTTGGTTGTACCGTTTAAAATACCCATCACTTCTGAAATCTGGTTGGCATTCAGAGAGTTTTCAATCGTTTTGATGATTGGTACGCCGCCTGCTACACTCGCTTCATAATTCAGGTGGACTTCATTCTCGTTTGCGACTGCAACGAGGTCATCTATTCTTTCAGCAAGTAAATCTTTGTTTGCAGTGACAACATGGATTCTATTTTTCAAAAATTGAAGTATGATCTCATAGGTATTGTCAATGCCGCCCATCACTTCTATGACAGCATCAATATCCGCCTTATAAATATCTTCAACTTTATCTGTAAGTTGAATGCCGGATAAATCAATATCACGTGCCTTGTCAATATTTTTAGCAAGTACGTGGGTGATGGTCACTTCCTCACCAATTAATGATTCAATTTTATTTTTATTAGTATTCAGTACATTAACGACACCGCTACCCACAGTGCCCATTCCTAAGACAGCAATTTTCATAAGCTAGAATCCTCCATTTAAATACTTTATAACTATCCATATTAGAGTGAAAAGTTGAAAAATTCAAGAAAATAATGATTTAGTCTACACAACTCTTAATTTTTAATGTATTATTAGGTCTAAAATTCAGTTAAAGGATGTCTGCATGTGAAAGTAGCAAAATTCGGTGGCAGTTCTCTGTCATCATCAACACAACTCAAAAAAGTTTCTAAAATCATTAAAAATGACAGTGATATCGGTGCAGTGGTCGTCAGTGCACCCGGTAAGAGATTCGAAGAAGATATTAAAGTGACCGATCTGTTGATTGCGCTTCATGCAAACAAAATAACGGGACTGCCGTACAATGAAGCACTTGATGCGATACTGAGCAGATATGAAGAAATCATCACCGGTCTCGAGATCGACTTCGATCTGCTGGATAAATTCAGAAAGACGATTTTGTCGTACCTTGAAAATATTACAGATAATGACCGGCTGCTCGATGCACTGAAGTCATGCGGTGAAGATTTCAACGCACAGATGCTCGCACAGTATTTGTCTTCTGTCGGCACACCTGCAGAATATTATTCTCCAAAAGATGCTGGAATCTTCGTCACTGACGAATCGTCCAATGCCCAGCTGTTGTATGAGTCTTATGACAACATCGCAAAATTGAGAGGCAAAGAAGAAGTCGTCGTCATTCCAGGATTTTTCGGTCTGTCAAAAAATGATAATATCGTGACATTTCCGAGGGGCGGTTCCGATATCTCGGGTGCAATCATCGCTCGCGGCATGCAGGCGACGATATATGAAAACTATACGGACCAGAGCCATATATTCTCGGCGCATCCTGGCTTTATCGAAAATCCGCATGCCATCGAAGAACTGACTTACCGTGAAATGCGTGAATTATCCTACTCAGGATTCGGTATTTTCCATGATGAGGCCCTCGCTCCCCTATATGAAGTGAAGATACCCGTCATGATCAAAAACACAAATGCACCGCATATCGAGGGGACGAAGATTGTTCCCGAGCGCGAGCTCTTAAAAGATATACCGGTCATAGGAATCAGCTGTGATGTCGGCTTTACAGCAATATCTGTAAAAGACTACCTGATGAACAGACAGGTCGGTTATATCAGAAAGCTGCTCCAGATCTTTGAAAACCACCAGGTTTCAGTCGAGCATATGCCTTCAGGCATTGATAACATTTCAATCATAGTGCGCAGCAAAAACCTGGAAGGTAACAACAAGATCAATCAGCTGATGGAAGATATCAAAGATCAACTTGAACCTGAATGGGTTGAAATCGAAGAGAACCTTGCTCTCCTCGTCATCGTTGGCGAAGGTATGGAGTATACAGTCGGTCTTGCGAATAAAGCGACCAAGGCACTCACGGAAAATGATGTGAACATCAGAATGATGAACCAGGGGTCTTCCGAATCCAGTATGGTCTTTGCAGTTAAAATGAGCGACCATGAAGTTGCACTGAACTCCGTCTATAAAGAATATTTCAGAAATATAGATTAAAAAAAGAGGTATCCAAAAAATTTGGATACCTCTTTTAAAATCTTCCCGATTTGAATATCGAGTATAACAGCCCAAGAAATAAGAAGACCGCCAGGACGAAACCTATTTCTATTGCAGGAATCTGCCATATCACCGTTGTCTGTCCGGCAATCGCTGCACCGATGATGAGCCCGACCATGATGATGCTGAATGACAGCAGGACGATACTGAATGATAATCTGTTACCGATTCTGTCCATCCTTCTGAACAGCTCTTCGAACCTTCTTACTGACAGCTGCACCGGTACTTTCTTTTCACGCAGTGATTCTGAAAATACCTTCAGATTATTCGAGACATCCACTGCGGTGTCTCCGACATCCTGCAAATTATTATATGCCCTTGATGCCATATTTCTCGGATCATACTTCTCTTTCACAAGAATTTTGCCGAATGGTTCGGCAACATCCATAATACTGAACTCCGGGTCCAGGCTGCTGACGACACTTTCCAGTGTAATGATCGACTTGCCGAGAATCGTGAAATCCTGCGGCAGGCCGATTCGGTGTTTATTCGCAATCTGGAAAATATCCTGAACCGCTTCACCGATGTTCAAATAACTGAACGGTATATCATAATACTTATCCCTCAGTTTTTCAGCGTCGCGGTTCAGCACATTCATCTCGACACCTGTCGGCACTACACCCATTTTCACAATGGCTTTGACAACGCCTGAGGCATCTTTCCTCATCATGCCGATCAGCAGTGTGCCGAAGTTATATTTCATCTCCTGTGACAGTCTGCCGACCATCCCGAAATCCATGAAAGCGATTGTTTCATCTTCAAGCACACTGACGTTTCCGGGGTGGGGATCGCCGTGGAAAAATCCTTCAATGATAATCTGATGGAAAACTGAATTCGCAAGCCGCTCCGCAAGCACCTCGCGGGAGTAGCCATGGGCTTCAAGTTCCGCATGGTGATTGATTGGTATGCCATCAATGAATTCCATGACCAGGACATTTTTAGTTGACAGTTCCCTGATCATTTCCGGCACTTTGATCTTGTCGTCACGCTCAAACTGTTTACGAATCTTATCCGCATTATTTGCTTCAATCGTATAATCAAGCTCATCCAGAATCGCTTCTGAAAATTCTTCGATCATATCAGTCAGATGATAGCGTCTTGCCCATTCCATGCGCTGTTCCGCAAGTGTCGCAAGATGATGCAGTATCTCAAGGTCGGTCCGGACCCTTTTTTCAATATTCGGACGCTGCACTTTGACTGCCACAGTCTGACCGTCCGCAGTCACCGCCTTATGCACCTGCCCTGTCGATGCCGAGCCGATCGGGGTTTCTTCTATCGAAAGGAAGACATCTTCAGTTCTAACATCCAATGATTCCTCAATCACTTTCTTCACATCTTCGAAGGAGAACGGAGGAACATTACTTTGAAGTTTTTCCAGTTCATCGATGATGTCCTTCGGAATCAGGTCCGGTCTTGTACTCGCAATCTGCCCGAGCTTGATGAAAGTCGTACCCATCTCTTCGATAAATATCCGTATCCGTTCACCTCTGGATTTCTCCTCATCATTTTTAGCCTGCCTCAATATGATCCTTTTCGGCAGACTCAATAACTCATCCAGTCCAAGCTCCTCAACGAGGAAACCGAAGCCGGCAGATGAGAAATTAATCGCAATTTCTCTGTAGCGGTTTATATATTCAATACGTTTTTTTATTATCATATAAAAACTCCAAAATAATTATTTAAATATGGAACATATAATCATCAAGACCCTCGCCGTCGTAGTCCACCATATCTTTCAAAGTCGTATGGTCCAGTACATCGCTGATTGCATCCCTGATTCTTCCCCATAGAAACCTTTCGTTCTTGCTGTCCTTTTCGTCACTTTCCACGGCGACAATATTTTCTTCCACCGTTTTGAAAATCTGGCCGACAGTAATATCTTCCGGGGGGTGGTTGAGTTCATAACCGCCATATGCGCCTCTCGTACTCTTCACAAGGTTTTCCTTCTTCAGGCTGGCCACAATCTGTTCCAGATATAAATCACTGATTCCGCGTTCTGTTGCAACAGATTTTACACTTCTTTTCTTTTCTCCATAATCCCTGGCCAGCGCCAGCATAAAATATAGTCCATATCTGCCACGTGTTGATATTTTCATAATACACCTCTGAATATCTAAACTTTTTAATAAGTTGATTTTTGTTGTAATATATTAAATATATCATAATAAAACAGTTGGGTGAAAATATGACGACACAACCATTAAGTTATCGCATGCGTCCAAGAACGATAGACGAAGTGATTTCACAGAAACACCTGGTAGGGGAAGGCGGGATCATCAGACGGATGGTAGATGCCAAAAGGCTGTCTTCCATGATTTTATACGGTCCCCCCGGAATCGGAAAAACCAGTATAGCAAGTGCCATAGCAGGCTCTACAAAATATATGTTCAGAACTTTGAACGCAGTCTCAAATACAAAAAAAGACATGCAGCAGATTGTTGAGGAAGGAAAGATGAGCGGAACGGTCATACTTCTTCTCGATGAGATACACCGCCTGGATAAGGCAAAGCAGGATTTTCTGCTGCCGCACCTGGAGAAAGGGACGATCATACTGATCGGCGCGACAACTTCCAATCCCTATCACGCAATAAATCCCGCAATCAGATCGAGAACGCAGATTTTCGAACTGGACCTGCTGGATACTGAAGATGTGCAGCTTGCAGTCTCCCGTGCACTCGAAGACAGTGAGCGCGGACTGGGCAATCTGAATATCAAGATTGATGAAGA
>Ga0079225_10000146_pt1 | contig 36115 bp, 28 predicted proteins | sample Poulit2012_FD_76344 | JGI IMG/M metagenome (GOLD analysis project Ga0079225, IMG submission 76344) | Agricultural soil microbial communities from Georgia to study Nitrogen management - Poultry litter 2012 | ecosystem: Environmental > Terrestrial > Soil > Agricultural land | place: USA: Georgia... | reverse complement strand
TCGCGCAGCTGCTCATGCGCTTCTGGGATCCGCAGGAAGGACGCATCCTGCTGAACGGCAGCGAGCTCGCACGCTACCGCCTGGACGAGCTGCGCAGCAACGTGGCCCTGGTCGCCCAGGATACCTACCTCTTCAACGACACCCTGCGGAACAACATCCTGATTGCGCGGCCGGAGGCCGATGATGCGGAGGTGGCGCGGGTGGTCGAGGAAGCCGCCTTGGGGGATCTGCTGGAGGCCCTGCCCGACGGTCTGGAGTCGCCGGTGGGGGAACGCGGCACGAGCCTCTCCGGCGGCCAGCGCCAGCGGGTAGCCATCGCCCGGGCCTTCCTCAAGGACGCCCCGGTCCTGATCCTGGATGAGGCGACCTCCCACCTGGATGCCGTGAACGAGCAGGCGATCCACAGCGCGCTCGAGCGGCTGCAGGCGTCCCGGACCACCCTGGTCATCGCCCACCGGCTCTCCACGGTCCGCGATGCCGACTGTATCGTGGTGCTGGACCAGGGACGGGTGGTCGAGGTGGGACCCCACGAGGAGCTGCTCGCCCAGGGCGGCCTCTACGCCCGTCTCGTCTCCCGTCAACTCGCCAGCGGTCATGGGGTGGCGGCGCAGTGATGGGCTTGGGAGAAGCCACGACCCTCCTCCTAGTGGGGAGGCGCCCGGAACGTTGCGCAGGGTACGGAACCTCTCCGTCCGTCGTTTACCCTCGCTTGAACGTGGCTACACGGATGTACATATCCTCTGCATCCGCTTATGGTATATCCAGCGATAGTGAAGGAACGTCCGGATGCAGACCACGCACCGAACAAGGGTTTTCAGGAACGGCAACTCGCAGGCTGTCCGGATCCCCGCTGAACTCGCATACGAGCGAACCGACATCGACATGGAGATCGAACGGATCGGAGATGAACTGCGTATACGCCCGGCCCGCCGCTCTCTGGCTGGCGTACTCGAGCGCTTCAAGAGATTCAGCCCCGACTTCATGGCGGAAGGCCGCGGCGAGCATGAACAGGAAGAGCGTGACGGCCTGTGATGCCGAAGTACATGCTCGACACCAACATGTGCATCTATCTGATGAAGAACCAGCCGGAGAGCGTGGCGCGCCGTTTTGCTGATTGCATCGTTGGCGATGTCGTCATGTCGGCCATCACCTTTGCAGAACTGGAGTACGGCGTGGCCGTGAGCCGTGACCCGGAGCGCGAACGTGCCAACCTCGATGCTCTTGCCGAGATGATCCTCATTGCCCCTTTCAATAGGGAGGCTGCAAGAAGCTATGGGCCGCTCCGCAAGGCGAGCCGAGAGCGAAGGCAGGATCATCTCGACAAGCTGATCGCTGCGCATGCCGTGGCACTCTGTGTAACACTAGTGACCAACGACCTTCGCCATTTTCAAGGCTATCCCGGGCTGCGCATCGAAAACTGGTTGGATAGGTAGCAGTTGAATTACCAGTAGCCGCGCACTGGGAAGCAGTCGGGGCGCGGAAAAGTGGAGCGGCGGCCATCGTTTCCTCAAAAGACTTCCCGAACGTAACGAAGGAACTCCTAGGTCCGAACACCGGTGGCTCCAGATGCTTCGCTGACGCTCAGGAGGCGGGTTGGGCTGACGCTGCTTCACCACGCCTGCGCGCGCCGGGAAGGGCCTCGATCTCGAGGAAGCGGTCGACCTGCAGGCCGTCAGTGGCCAGTGGCAGCAGGCACCATTCGAAACACAGATAGGCGCGGTCGCGGTATTCGTAGCTGTCGATGCCGAACACCGGCTGCCTGTGGGAGGCCGCCATGAGGTAGGCCTTCTCCCAGTAGCGCTGCCAGGTCGGGCTGTCGATATTGTAGTTGAGCGTCTTGCCAGTGAGATCGAGGTTGTTCATGGCTGCCGCTTCCGTGCCCATGAGGCGGTAGCGCACCTGGAAGGGGGAGAGGCTGATCTCGCTGAGCAGCACGTAGGGCAGTAGAGAGGGGATGTCGAGCGGATCGATGTCTGCCCGCGACGGCAGGCGGCCGTCCTGCCGCTTGCTCGCCCAGTAGCTGTGGGCCTCGAGCACAAGGGGCGAGGTGACCTGAGCAAGTGAGATGAGAGGCATGGGCATCTGCCGGAGTTGAAGGAAAAGCCTCCGCGAAGACAGCGAGGCATTGGAACGACGATCAGGACCTTCTGCTCCGGCCGTCTCGTGCGCCCCGCTGACTTGATTGTCCGGCGGATGCAGGGATGCCTCCAGAGGCTGCTGCAACTGGTGGCGGCGTGATCATAAGGATTTTTCGAAAATGCGAAAGGTCTTGTAATGTCGCGCCGGCAGGCTTTCGCAAAGGTTCAGCACTTGCCGGTTGTTCGCCAGCATCCAGGAGATCTCCAGCCGCTCGACCCTTGCCCGCTGCGCGTTTTCGAGCGCCCGGGCCATCAGGGCCGCCACGGCCATGCCGCCAACCCGGGTGCCTTGCCATCGGCGGCGTAGGCCGATCATGGGAATGCGGCTGCTCTTCAGGCCGCGAATCTTCAGGCGCCACAGCAGCTTGGCCCAGCCAAAGGGAAGCAGCTTTCCCTGCAGGTCGGCGGTGGCTTCATTGATGTTCGGGACCTGGGAGACGACGGCGATCGGTTCCTCGTCCCAGTAGCCAAGGGTGATCCAGTCGAGGCGCAACAGCGGTCGCACCGCGCGAGCGATGAGACGGGCCTCCTGCTCACCAACGGGGATCGCGTTCCAGTTGTCTGCCCAGGCGTCGTTATAGATGTCGTTGACGATCGCCATGTCCCGCTGGAAGTGACGCCGGGACATGGTGACGAGGCGCAGACGCCTTCGGCCCGACCAGCGTGCCAGGGCCATTCTCACGCGCTCGGGATAGCGGCTTTCGGCCGGACGGCAGAGGTAGGCCTGGAGGTCCGCGGCCCTACAAAATCCCAGGTTCTCGAGGTGATGGGCGTACCAGGGCTGGGCGTGGTTGGTACGCATCATGGGCGGTTGCTCGAAACCCTCGACCAGCAAGCCAGCCTCGTGATTGATGGAGGCGCTGAAGGGGCCCTGCATGCGCTGCAGGCCCCGTTTCCGCAACCAGCTGGCGGCACATTGGGTAAGCGCGGCGAAAAGCCGGCGCTCATCGATGCCTTCCAAAAAGCCGAACTGTCCGGTTGCGTCCTGGTACTTGTCGAGATGAGCCCTGTTGCGCACTGCCAGGATCCGCCCCACTGCACGCCCATCGCGCAGGGCCACCCAACCCTGAACGTCGTTCTCCCGGACAAAGATGCTGCGCCGCGGATTGAGAGCCAGATCGAGATCCTCGTCCAGCCATCCAACCCAGTTGGGATCCTGCCCCTGTGCAGTGCGAGCCGCATCGCCGAAGGCCTTGATGTCCCGTCGGGTTCTGACAGGCCGGAGCTCCAGGCCCGTCCCCTGGCTCATGACGAGGAGGTGTCGGGCATGGCCAGGCGGACTGCCAGCTCCCGCAAGCTGCCGCCTTTCGATTGCAAGTCCGCCAGCTCTTCCGCCGTGATGGCTACGGCGTCGCGAACATGCTGCTCCTCGTGTTCGCTGGTCAGGAAGAAGCGCAGACGGGCCGACTTCTCGGGCACGGCCGGGTGGATGATGGGCAGGACGTTGAGGCCGCGCTCCAGCAGGCGCTGGCTCAGCCGGGTCGCGAGTACCGAGTTGCCTGTGATCACCGGCACGACGGAGAAGCCCTCGCTGCTGCCTACATCGAGGCCGGCGGCTTTCGCGGTCTCCAGGAAAAGCTGGCCGCGGGCCTGCAGCTGCTGCACCCGCTCGGGCTCGCGCAGCATGATCTGGATGGAGGCCAGAGCAGCTGCCGCGAGCGGCGGCGACATGCCGACGCTATAGACGAAGCCGGGGGCGGTGTACTTCAGATACTCCACGAAGTCTGCAGGCCCTGCGATATAGCCCCCGCAGGAGGAAAGAGTTTTGCTCAGCGTGCCCATCCAGAGGTCGACCTCGGTCGGGTCGATGCCATAGTGCTCCGCGATCCCACGGCCGCTCTGGCCCAGAACTCCGATGGAATGGGCCTCATCCACCATCAGGATGGCGTCATGGCGCGCCTTGATATCGATGAAGGCCTGCAGGTTCGGCAGGTCGCCATCCATCGAATAGATCCCTTCCAGCAGAATCAGGATCCGCTCGTGGCGGTGACGTTGCTCCTGCAGAATCCGGTCGGCGCTCGCGTAGTCGTTGTGGGGAAAGGAAAGACGGCGCGCCCCGGAAAGGGCGGCGCCCTGAACGGCCGAGTTGTGGATCCAGGCGTCATGAAGAATGAGGTCACGGGGCCCCATGATGTGCCCGATCGTGGTGACGTTGGTGGCATGGCCGCTGACCATCACCACCGCATCCTCCACGCCGTGCAGCCCCGCAAGCGCTGCCTCCAGCTCCCTGTGAATCGGCCGCTCTCCGGCGACCAGGCGACTGGCGGAGGCAGAGGTGCCATAGTTCTGGATCGCCGCCTGTGCTGCGGCGCCCACCCGCGGGTCGCCGTTGAGACCGAGATAGTTGTAGGAAGCGAAGTTCAGGACTTCGCGACCGCTCAGGGAGGTGGTGGCACCGGCGAGCCCGTCGTGGCACTGGAAAAAGGGATTCTGCAGCTCCAGCATGTCTGCGGCGTTCTTCTGCAGGCGCATCTGGCGAAACCCGGGGATGGACTCCAGGCTGTGGGAGCCGGTGCGCTTGCGGGTCTGCTGAGCCGTGGAAGGGGCTGTCTGAGCCTTGGCCTCACGGCGGCTCCGCGCTGCGAGCAATTCCTCGAGCAGTCGCTGCTTGGCCCGGTTGGTAAAGTCACTCACCTTGAATTATCCAACTTGTGCGACCTGGCCATCGTCGCCTCGGAGCATCTTGATCTGCTCTTCGTCGAGGTGACGCGCGGCCAGGGCCAGAGCCTCCTCCTCCGCAGTCAGGCTTTCCGTACCGCTGACGAGGCGCGCGGCAAGCCGGCTGGAGATTGCCTCGAGGGTGGCGCCATCCGATAGTGACATCAAGGGAACTTCGATCTTGAGCCGCTGTTCAGCGGCCATTCGCAGTTCCAGTGCCATCAAGGAGTCCATGCCCAATTCGGCCAGCGGCCGGTCGCGTTCCACCTCGTCTCCGGACAGCCGTAGAATCCGCGCCACCTCCTGCGAAAGCAGGCCGATGATCAGCTCCGTGGCCGCGGCGAGATCCATGCCTTCGACCATTTTCCTGAGGTCGATCTGCGTTTCGGCTTCGCCGCCATTGCTGCCGGCTTCCGCCACGAGTTCGCGGAAGCTGCTTTGCGCGAGAAGCGGCAGCTCGCTGCCCGCAGCACGCCAGTCGATGCGCGCATATACCGGACTGGCCGCCGCCGGTTCTGGGGCACCCTGCTGCAGGAGTTCCTCGAGGCCTTGCAGCGCCTCCCGCGCGCTCAGCGAGTGGCGTCCCAGGCGGCGACTCAAGGAATCACTGACCTCGGCATGGCGCGCCAGATAGCCGGCGTCTCCGATGGCGCCCCAGGCGACTGCCAGCCCCGGCCGACCTTCCGCGCGCCGCTGACGGGCCAGAGACTCGAGATAGGCATTGGCGGCGACATAGTTTGCCTGGCCGGGATTGCCGATGGTGGTGGTGGCCGAGGAATAGAGCACGAAGAAGTCGAGCTCCAGGTCCAGGGTCGCCCGATGCAGGTTCCAGGCGCCTTCGACCTTCGGCCGCAGCACCTGCTCGAAGCGTTCGGTGGTCAGCTTGTTGAGCAGGCCGTCGTCGAGAACCATGGCGGTATGAAGCAAGCCCCGCAGAGGCGGCAGATCGTCCTTCAAGCTGGCGATCACCGCCTCCACTGCCTCCGGATCCGCCAGATCGCACGCTTCGACCCGAACTTCGGCACCGGCAGCACGCAGCCTCTCGACCCCGGCCCGAGCGGCTTCGCTGCTGGCACCGCTGCGTCCCAGCAGCACAAGATGGGACGCGCCCTTTTCCACGAGCCAGGCAGCAGTTTCCAGCCCGAAGCCACCCAAACCGCCGGCCACCAGGTAGGTGGCCTCAGCCGGAAGGCGCAAGGAAGAGGACGCTGCCGGCAGGCGCCGAGCCTCCACCGGCGGCGCCGTGACGATGATCTTGCCGATGTGCCCCGACTGCTGCATCAGGCGAAAGGCCTCGGTCACCTCCTGATAGCCGAAGCGGCGATAGGGCAGGGGCCGCAGGTGACCTTCCCGGAAGAGCTCGACCATCTCTCGGAACAGTCGGCCGGCAAGTTGCGGCCGGCGGGTCAGGAGTTGGTCGGCATCGATGCCATGGAAGGAAATGTTCTGCCGGAAGGGCCGGAGGCCCAGCCGGCTGCCGCCGTAGAAGTCTCGTTTGCCCAGTTCCAGGAAGCGGCCGAAGGGACGAAGAACCTGGAGGCTGCGCTCCATGGCTTCGCCGGCAAGGGAGTTCAAAACCACGTCGACACCTTCATCGCCGGTCCGGGCCAGGATCTGGTCGGCGAACTCCAGGCTGCGGGAATCGAACACATGATCGGCACCGATCAGCCGCAACAGTGCCCGCTTCTCCGGGGTGCCGGCGGTCGTATAGACTTCGGCGCCCCGCCACTTTGCGATCTGCAGGGCGGCAAGACCTACACCTCCGGCACCTCCATGCAGAAGCACCCTTTCGCCTGCTTCGATCTGGGCGAGATGGACCAGGGCGTAGTAGGCCGTGAAGAAGGTGCTGGGAATCGTCGCCGCCTCTTCAAGGCTCAGGTCCCCTGGTATCGGCGCCACTGCCCGGGTCGAGACGATGACGTGGCTGGAGAAGCAGGCGGGCGCGAAGGCGAGGACGCGCATGCCCGTCTGCATGCCGGTAACCCCCTCGCCGACAGCGGTGATGACGCCGCTGCACTCCATCCCGAGGGTCGGGCCGGCGAAACCCTCTTCCAGGGCCTCTTCCGGCAAGAGGCCCATGGTCCACATGACGTCCCGGAAATTGAGGCCGGTGGCAGCGACCTCGATCTCGATCTCGTTCGGCCCCGGTAGCCGACGTTTCATTGCGACCCAGTCCAGATGGTCGAGGGAGCCGCTGCGCTGCATGTCCAGCCGCAAGCCTGCACCCTTCCGGCGACGCCTGTCCGGCTTGCGCTGGAAGCCGCGGCGCAGGCGCAGGCCATGACGACCGCTCTGGTTGATGACCAGCTCATTCTCCCGGGACGGATTCAGCAGCTCTGCCACCAGCAGTCTCGCCATCTCCTGTGGTGAAAGGTCGGGGGCGAGGTCCAGCAGCCTGACGTCAATCTCCCTGTGCTCGTTGGCGGCCACCCGTCCGAAACCCCAGAGAGCGGACTGGCTGGGCACCTCCGCCTTTCCACCGGCGAGATGCTGCATCGCTCCCGGTGCCACGAGCCATAGGCGGTACTCCTGACCCTCCAAAGCCCGCAGGATCGCCAGGGCGGTGGCGCTCCGCGCCAGCACCTGATCACTCTGCCGGTCTTCCTGAGCAAGTGCCCCTGCAAGATGAAGGACCTCGGGGCCTTGCGGGCCCTCGTGCCTCAGTTCCACGAGCAGGCTGGCCAGCCAATCCGGATCCCGGCAATCTCCCCGGCGCCGCAGAATGCCGTCGCTCTCTCCATCGGGTCCATCGGGCCCAGCCAGCAGGACGCGACGGCCCCGCGCGGCGAGCGTCAGGGCCACGGCCTCTGCCAGCTCGATGCCCGGCCCTGCAGCATCGGCTACTATGAGTAGCGGTACGTCCGTCGTTTCCGCAGAAGGACGCACGACACGAACCGCGTTTCGCGCGATCAGCAGGTTCTGCTCGGGGCCGGCGCCAGTGAGAGGCAGACACTCGATCGACTGGAAGTCGCTGGTTTCAAGCAGTTCGCGCCAGCTTTCCACATCCTTGAGAGGTCCTGCGGCGGCTTCGCTTTCGTCGTCGCTCCACCAGTTGCGATCGACGCCGAAGACAAGGTCCGAGAAGGCGTTGGGTTCGGGCTCTACAGCCACGAGCAGGGCGCCTCCTGCCATCCTGTTCCGGATCCTGGCGATCTGCTCCAGGTTTGCGCCCGTGCGGTGCAGACCCGAGAGGCTGATTACCAGGTCGTAAGGATCCTCTTCGACCGGAGTTTCCTCGCCTGGGTCCAGCCACTCGACCTGCAGGCCAGGCCGGGGCCCGAGGGCCAGCTTGAGTCGCTCGGCGCGGCGCTTGTCCGGATCTGACGCCACATAGTGGAAGCGCTCTTCCGGAAGCCGCTGCAGCAGGCGGCGCGTCATCAGGCCACTGCCGGCCCCCAGTTCGAGGATGCGCAGAGGTCGCTCTGCCGGCCAGGCGGCAAAGACTGGCTCCAGCACTTGCAAGAGCGCGGTGACCGCCGCCTCGGCAGCGGGCGCGGCATCTGCAAGCTGTTCAAGCAGGGACGACGCAAAGGGCAGGCCGTCGGGCAGGGGCTCTCTGCCCGCCAGAAGGTCCGGGAGAAGCTCCATCAAGCGCGCGGTTAGCGCAACCTCTGCCAGCCGCTCCGGATGATCGAGGGCCAGGAGCTGGAGCAGGTCTCGAGCGGCAGGATAGGGGGAAGCGCCGACAAGCGACCAGCGGCCCTCGGAAGTGCGCTGCGCAACGCCATCCTCTTCCAGCAGCTGCAGGAGGCTGCCGAAGAGAGGCACCCCCTCTGCGGGCAGCTGCCCTCCCGCCACGAGATCCGCCAGGGTGAAGCTGTCGGTTTCGGCTCCGAGGAGGCTGGTGATGGTACCGGCCGCGATGGAACGCAACGCACCGTCCAGGAGGAGCCAGCTCTCCTCCGGCGTATCCTCCTTTGCGCGCAACAGGCCAGCCTTCTGCAAGGCGGACCGCAGCGTCGCCGGTGCAAGGGTGGGAGAGCTGTCCGTCTCACCGATGCTCGGGAGGGAAGAACCGACGAAGTGGAAGGCGAGCTCTTGCCTGTCCGGCTTCTGAGCCAGGGCCACCGCCCGGAAGCGGCAGTCGTCCAGCGCGACGACGCAGGCGCCCTCTCGGTCGAAAAGCCGGAAGCTTACGGCCACGGAGCGGGGGGAAAGGCTGCTTGCGCTTATGAGCGCGGTGGCCACTTCACCGCTCGCACCGAGGCGGCGAATGCGGCCCAGGCGTGCCGGCAGAAAGGTCGTATTGTCCGGCACCCCATCGGACCGCGTCAGCAACGCGAAGAGGCCGTGGAAAGCGGCGTCCAGGGTGGTTGGATGAAGCAGGTAGGGGGCGCCGGGCGATTCCGTTTCGGGAAGCCTGGGGGAAAGGCGCACCCTCGCCTGGCGGTCATCAAGGATCTCGACTTCGGAGACCCGGGCAAAGGCCGGACCATAGTTGAGGCCGAAGCGCCCCGCGATCTGGTAGATCTCCTCAGCCTGAAGAGAGGGGAGCTTCTGAGCGCCGTCGTCCGCTGGTACTCCTGAATCCAGTTCTGCCGATGCCAGTCGCGCCAGGCGGCCCCTTACATGCTGGCTCCAGTTCGCTTCCGCCTCGCGTTGGCGGCTGAAGATCTCGAAGACGTTGCTATCGCTGGAAAGACGGAGCTGAACTTCGCGCATGCGCTGGCCGTCAAAGACCAGGGGCCGGAAGATCTCCATGTCCTGAACTTCGAGATCACCGGTTTCCAGCCACCGTTCTCCTGCCGCCAAGGCCATTTCGACAAAGCCGGCAGCCGGAAAGACGACGGCCTCCTCGACCCGGTGGTCACCCAGGAAAGGCAGCAACTCATGATCGAGTTGCACGGTCCAGACCGGCATTTCCGGGCGCGCATTGTAGCCGAGCAGCGGATGATCCGGCGTGAAGCCTACAAGATCCCAGCCTTCCTGGCTTGGGGTGATCCGATGCTCCTTTCGCTGCCAGGGATAGTGAGGCAAGGGCGTGGGGTCCGGCTTCTCCCCGAAGAGCCGGTCTTCATCGATGCACGCACCGGCGACCAGGGCACGTGCCAGCACTGCGCGCACAGGGTCCTGGTCTTCGGGATCATTACGGTCGAATCCGTAAAGGGCACGTCCCTTGACGCCGGCCTGGCGCAAAACGTCGTTCACATAGCCTTGCAGCACCGGCCGTGGCCCGATCTCCAGGAAGAGGGGCGAGATCTCGCTCAGCGTCAGGATCGCGTCGGCGAAGCGCACCGGCTCGCGGACGTTTCGCCACCAATAGTCTCCGGTGAGATCTTCGCCCTCGATCTGCCGTCCGGTCACCGTGGAGATGAAGGGGATGGAGGTGGCGCCCGGCTGGAGGTCGGCGAGATCCTGAAGAAGGGGGGCTCGCACCGGCTCCATCAGCGGACCGTGGAAGGGATATTCGAGGTCGAGGCGGCGCAGCGGCCAGCGACGCTTCTTCGCTTCGGCGGCAAAAGCCTCGAGAAGTTCCTGGTCGCCCGAGATGGTGACTGACCTGGGGCCGTTGATCGCCGCCAGGGTCAAGCCATGCCAGGGCGGCTCGGCGAAGACGGCAGCTGCCTCTTCGGCCGAGAGCAGCAGAGCCGCCATGCCGCCGCTGCCGTGGGTCGGGCGCTGGTGAAAGCTGCGTGCGTGGACAACCTTGACCGCCTGCTCAAGTGTCAGCGCACCCGCGACCTTTGCCGCCGCCACCTCGCCGACGCTGTGACCAGTGGCGGCCGCCGGGTGGAGACCCTTGTCCGCAAGCGCATCGACCAGCGCCACCTGAAGCGCGAAGAGTAGCGGTTGTGCGACTTCTGCCTGGGCCAGGCGCTCCCCGAGATCCTCTGCCGCAAGGGCTTCCATGATGGACCAGCCGGCCAGGGGGCGAAAAAGGGCATCGCTTTGGATGAGGCTCTCGCGGAAAACGGGATTGGAAGCGATGGCCTGCAGTCCCATTCCCGCCCATTGGGAACCATTGCCGGCGAAGACGAAGACCGGCCTTGCCTCCTGAGTCAAGGCCAGGCCTGAGGCCGCGCGGCGTTTCTCCCCCTGTGCCTGCGCGGCCAGCTGGTTCAAGAGATCGTCCCGGCTGTCCTCCCAGAGAACCAGTCGATGATGGAGCCGATCGCGCTGCCGGCCTGCTGCGGCGACCAGCTCCGCCGTCGCCTGCTGGTCAGCACCCTCTTGCAGTCGGCTGTGATACCTGCTGGTCAGTTCTTGCAGCGCGGCCTCACAGGCTGCCGAGATCACCAGTGGCGGCATGCTGCGCTGTGGCTTGCACACGGCGGCCTGGGGGCGCTCCCTATCCCGGATGATCGCATGCACGTTGGTGCCGCCGAAGCCAAAGGAGTTGATGCCGGCAAAGCGCGCGGCACCGTTCCGCGGCAACGGCAGCGGCCGTTGCGGGACCGATAGCTTCAGCTCTTCAAAGGCGATATTCGGGTTCGGCGTTTCAAAATGCAGGGACGCTGGAAGCAGATCATGCTCGAGGGCCAGCATCGCCTTGAGCAGGCCTACGAGGCCGGAAGCCGGCTCGGTATGGCCGACGTTGGTCTTGGCGGAGCCGATCGGCAGGACTTCGCTTCTGCGCTGACCCAATGCCTCGCCGATGGAGCGGGCTTCAGCCGGGTCGCCAACCTGGGTGCCGGTACCGTGGGCTTCGACAAAGGCAAGTGCCTCAGGGTCGATGCCGGCGCTGTCATAGACCTGCCTGAGAAGCTGCGCCTGAGAATCTGCGGAAGGGAGTGACAAGCCGACGGTGCGCCCATCGGCGTTCGTCCCCGTCGCTGCAAGAAAGGCACGGGGCTGATGTCCGGCGTCCCGCGCCCGTTGCGCGGCCTGCAGGATCAGTGCCACGCAGCCTTCCGCGCGGACATAGCCATCGGCTCTGGCATCGAAGGCGTGGCAGAGACCGCTCGGCGAAAGCATGGAGGCGGCCGAGAAGCCCATGAAGGGAAAGGGGCTCAGCAGCAGATTCACCCCGGCGACGACGGCCGTGTCCACTTCGCCGGTTCGGATGGCGGTGGCGGCCTGATGCAGGGCGAGCAGCGAGGAAGAGCAGGCGGTGTCGAGGGTAAAGCTGGGTCCGCGGAGATCGAAGATGTAGGAAACGCGGTTCGAGATGATGCTGAGCGTGTTGCCCGTCATCAGGTGCATGTCGCCGGAGGACGGGTCATTCTGGCGCAGGTTACCATGATCGGTGCCGGAAGCGCCGACATAAACGCCAGTACCCGAACCGGCGAGCGAGCTGGGACGCAGGCCGGCGTCCTCCAGTGCTTCCCAGACGACTTCCAGCAGCAGCCGCTGTTGCGGGTCCATCTGCATGGCTTCCCGCGGGGAGATGCCAAAAAAGGCGGCATCGAAATCGTAGATGCCATCGAGCAAGCCGGCCGCCAGGATATAGGTCTTGCCGGGTTCACCCTTGCGCGGGTGCCAGACCCGCTGGGCGGACCACCGCTGCGAGTCGAGCTGGCCGATGGCGTGGCGGCCTTCGCTCAGCAGGCGCCAGAAGGCATTCAGATCCTCTGCGCCCGGAAGGCGGCAGGCGGCGCCGATGATTGCGATATCGTTGGTGGAGGAATTCATAGAATGCCCGAGCAGGATCAGCGTTCAAGTGGCGCAGCGATCAGCCGCCCCACGATTCTTCGCGTGTTACATCACTACAGGCACTGGCCCGATGCCGATTCCCCGATGGCTGCAAGCCTAAAGACTCCAAAAAATCCCCCTCTGACTGACACTCGATCCATGCCCCCGATTCATGCCCGGCCCGTAATCCGACGCTCTACAGGCTCTAACGCAGCAAGTCACGCCCTAGCAATCCCTCTACTCCGCAGCGGCAGCTACGACATTCGCAGGCTCCCGGCACAGATGATAATAGCAAGCCTGAACGGCAAACGACGGGCGTTTCGACGCCCGTAGCCTTCGGCGCACAAGGTTCCCTCCGCTTTGAACGCGGTGGCACTTCCCGCAGGAAGGCGCTAGAGATCCGGAGGGCGGCTCCCTTTTGCCGTGCCTTCGGCAAAGAGGTTGTGCGCCAAGCAGATCAGCGAGCCTTATGATCAAGAAGATTAGCTCTTCCGCCAACCCGCTCATCCGCGAAATACGCGCGCTTGAGAGGAAGAGGCACCGCACGGAGAGCGGCCTTTTCATCGCGGAAGGTGCTCGTCTGGCACTGGAAGCCGAAGAAGTCGGGGTGCGGCCCAAGCATCTGCTTTTTTCGCCGGAAGCATTTACCCGGCCGTCCATTCGGGCGCTTGTAGAGCGAATGGATGCGGCCGGCGTGCGCTGTATCGAGACCACGGAGCGGGTGCTTTCCCAGATAACGCGGCGGGACAACGCGCAAAACGTGATTGGGGTCTATCGGCATCTCGATCGCCCGCTGGCAGAGCTCGAGGTCCGAAAGCATGGCGTTTGGGTGGCGTTGGAGCAGGTGCGTGATCCCGGCAATCTCGGGACCATTATCCGCACAGCTGATGCGGTGGGGGCGGGCGGGGTCATCCTGGTCGGGGAAACCTGCGATCCCTTTTCCTTCGAGGCGGTGCGTGCATCGATGGGATCGATCTTTGCGGTTCCTCTGGCTGGCTGCGAGCTGCCGGATCTCCTTCGCTGGGCGAGTGAGGGGGGTGCCCAGGTGATCGGCACCTCGCTGCAGGCGCAGCGCCACCATGATCGCCTGACGCCGGCAGGCGGAAGAGTGAGGGTGCTTTTGATGGGTAACGAGCAAGCGGGGCTGACCTCGGAGGCCGTGGCAGCCTGCGATGAGTTGCTGCGCCTTCCCATGCGCGGGCGTGCCGACTCCCTCAATCTAGCGGTGGCGACCGGGGTCATGCTCTACGCGCTTTGGGGTCTCGACGGCTATCGGGGAGCGCGGAAATGACGAGGATCCCGGGTTCGGCGGCGGAACTGCTCATTGCCGATGACTGGCGGGATTTCGAGCTCATAGACAGCGGCAACGGCCGCAAGCTCGAACGCTATGGGCCCTATCGCTTCATCCGACCGGAACCCCAGGCCTTGTGGCAGCCGTCCTTGGCGGCCAAGGCTTGGCACGCTGACGGTATCTTCAATGCGGATGAGGCCGATCGCGGACGCTGGCGCTTTGAGCGCGAGGTGCCGGCGGACTGGACCCTCCACTGGCAAGGCCTTCGCTTTGCCGCCCGCTGCACGCCCTTCCGTCACCTCGGGTTCTTTCCGGAGCAGGCGCCCCACTGGGACTGGTGCAGTCGACAGCTGGCCGGGCGTAGCGAAAGGCCGCGGATCCTCAATCTCTTTGCCTACACCGGTCTTGCCTCTTTGGCGGCAGCCAGAAGCGGGGCGGCCGTCACCCACGTGGATGCTTCGAAGAAGTCCATTGGTTATGCGGTGGAGAACCAGAGGCTCTCGGGTCTGGAAGAGCAGCCGATCCGCTGGATCGTCGACGACACGATGAAGTTCGTGCGCCGCGAGGTGAGGCGCGGACGGCGCTACGAGGGCATCATTCTCGATCCTCCGAAGTACGGCCGCGGCGCCAAGGGCGAGGTCTGGCGCCTGGAGGAGCACCTGCCGGAACTGCTGCTTCTCTGCCGGGAACTGCTCTCCGAGAGGCCCGCGTTCCTGCTGCTGACAGTCTATGCGGTTCGTCTTTCCTATCTCGCCATCCAGCAGGCGATGGCGGAAGCGATGAGACCCCTGGGAGGGACCGTCACCGCCGGTGAAATGGCATTGCCGGAAAGTGGTGGCGGCCGGCTGCTGCCTACCGCCAGCTTCGCGCGCTGGACGCAGTAGGATCCGCAGAGCTGCGGCGCGACTGCCACTCCCGGGAAAGCAGCGCATAGATGAATTCGTCGCCCCAGACCCCCTCGAAGCGATCGTTTTCGATCAGGTGGGCCTCGAGGCGGAAGCCAAGGCGCTCCATGACCGCGCGCGAGCCGACATTGCGCGGGTCGAGGCGGGCGAAGATGCGATGGAACCCCAATCTGGTGAAGCCGAGATCGACAACGGCTTCCACTGCCTCAGTTGCATAACCCCTGCCAAAGAACGGCGGATTCAGGACATAGCCGATCTCGGCCTGCAGGGCCTCCTGACTGACAAGCTTCAGCAGGATTTCGCCGAGGAGGGCGCCGTCGTCGTTCCTTTCCACGCCGAAGTGAAAGGTGTCGCCATCCCTGGTCACGCGCGATGCCACGGCTTCTTCGAACTGCTGCCACAGCAGGTCACCCGCCGGGGGCTCGCAGTAGAGAAAGCGGTAGACGTCCTCGCGTGTGTGATAGGCGGCGTAGGCCTCATAGTCCGCTGGCTGGAGCCGGCGGAGCAGGAGGCGCTCCGTCGCCAACGGCAGCAACTCGCCCATGATCCGGGCGTCCATTTGTGTCACCATCGGAGAGTTCTAGATCTGCCTCCCCAAAAGGAACAGCGGTCTCCTTCCACCGGCTTTCCTACTGGCGCTCGAACTCGTCGAAACTGACCTTCATGACGTGAAAAATGTAGCCGCAAGCCACGACGGCCACCAGGATTCCAAGATAATAGGCCGTGCCGCCGCCACTGGCGGCAAACAGCGCTGCCACGGCGACGAGTCCCACGATCGCACCGACGATCCAGCGCATCGGGCCGGCGGGAGGTGTCGGGAGGTCTGTCGAGCTGCCTTCCGGAGCATCGTAGGCTCGACCGATCATCCGGAAGAGCTTGAGGACGGCCAAGCCAAAGACGACCAATCCTCCCCAGTAGGCAAAGCCGCCGTCGCCGGCCGCGGCGACCAGCAGGCCGAGCAGAGCAAGCACGCCGACGAGGACGCCACGAAGCCAGCCGCGGGTCTGAGGGTCGATGGAGGCTTCCGCAGGCCGGGCCGCCGGTGCGACGGATTGGAAGGCTTGCGGCATCCTCGGCGCAGCCACGGGCGTCTCGGCCGCTTCATCCGGATCGGACAGGAGGTGGGGCGTCGGGCGGGGCCGCGCGGGATCACGCTCCCAATGGTCGAAGTGGCGCTTTATCAGCAGCCAGCAGAAGGCAAGGGCAAGCGCGGCGATCACGAGGCCTCCGATATAGAAAGTCGCTTCGCTCGCATTGGCGGCGGTTACCAGGCCGGCGATGGCAACAATTACTGCTATTCCACCGTAGATAAAGCGCGTCTGCAGAGTCACGATCACCATCCCTCCTGTCATGCGGCTGCGGCAGGCATTCTAGCGGCGCCTTTCCTCCGGCCAAGCCCTTCCAAGTGGATAAGCCTCTCTGCCTGAAGTTAACCGCCTTGCGAGCGTCACGTTCCGCGTACCCCTCGGCGCCGGGCGCGCCAGGCGCGGTAGAGAAGCGGCAGCAAGGCAAGCAGCGCCAATCCCAGGAGCGGAAGCAACAGGGCTGGCTCCAGCAAGCGGGATGCGGTCTGCTCTTCGCCCGCATCCAGCAGGCTGCCAAGCCCAGCGCCGGTAGCGGCGAAGATCAGGCTCGAGGGCAGCATGCCAAGAAGGGTTGCGGCCAGGTAGCGCCCCAGCGGCACGCCCATGATAGCCGCCGCCAGATTGACCAGCCAGAAGGGAAAAAGCGGGACCAGCCGCAGCGCCAGCAGATAATTGAAGGCTCCCCTTTCGAAGCCCTGCTGCAGCCTCTCGAGGCGGCCGCCAGCGCGCGCCCGCATGCCTGTGATCGAGAGTCCCCGTGCGGCCAGGAACAGCCCCGTCGCACCGGCAGTGGCTCCAAAGACCGCCAGCAGGGTTCCGGGCAGGATGCCGAAGAGGTAGCCGCCGGCCATGGTCATCAGCGAGGCGACCGGTAGCGACAAGGCAACCGCGAGGCTGTAGGTGAGCAGGTAGGCCGTTGCAGCTGGAACCGGCTGATCCTGAACGTAGGCCAGCAGCCGCTCGTGGTGGAGTTGCAGAATTTGGCCGGGGGTGCCTCCCTGCAGCCTGATGAGCAGCCAGAAGCCGCTTCCCAGCGCCAGCAGCAGGACCAGAGGAATCCAGCGTCGCAGCCTTCCGCGGACGCTTCGCGGAAGCCTGTTTGGCTGGCTCTTTTCGTCCTCTCGAGCTTGCTTCATCGGCACGCCTATCGTTGACACTTCTGCAGTCCGCTTCTATACAGCGCGGCAATCTGGCAAGAGTGCGAAAGCCACGATACCAAGCGTGTCGAGGCCGGCACTCTCATTCAATTTGCTGCCGATGCCGAGCGACCGAAGCATAGCGGATCGCAGGCGCGGCCCAGGTAATTTTGGAGAACGGACGTGAAGCGCACCTTTCAACCCAGCACGCTCGTGCGCAAGCGCCGGCATGGTTTCCGGAGCCGTATGGCAAAGGCCGCCGGCCGCAAGATCAACGCTCGGCGTCGCGCAAAGGGGCGCAAGCGCCTGAGCGCCTGAGGCCAGCATGTTGCGGCTGGGGCGATTGAAGCGCCGGCCCGAGTTCCTGCGAGTCGCCTCCAAAGGACGCAAAGCCGCTACGCCGGGAGTCGTGCTGCAAGCCTTGAAGCGGCGCGGTTCCCCTGTGGCGCAAGCCCAGGAGGCTGGAGCCCTCGAGAATGAGGCGGCAAGGCCGGAAGGCTGCGGCAGCGTGCGCGTCGGCTTTACCGCGAGTCGCAAGGTCGGTAACGCGGTCGAGCGGAACCGCGCCCGGCGCCGCTTGCGTGCTGCTGTAGATCAGCTGTTCCCGGCTGCGGCACAGCCGGGATGGGATTACGTTCTTGTTGCACGCCGGGGCACCCTGCAGCGTCCCTGGTTGGATTTGCTGGAGGATCTGCGGTTGGCGCTAAAGCGTGTGGAGAAGGATCGAGAAGAGCCGGTCGCGGCGCGGCGGCCGCGGTCGAGGCGTTCGCGCTCAGGGCGCGCCGCGCCGACGATCAGGTTAAGGGATGCGAACTGAGGCATGATGCTGCAGCGTCTGGTGTCGATGATGGGATGGGTGTTGGGTGCGGCCATGATCGGCTGCGTCCATGTCTATCGCCTGTTCTTTTCGCCGCTGCTTCCGCCGAGCTGCCGACACATGCCGACCTGCTCGGGCTACGCCATCGGTGCGATCCGCACCCATGGTCCGATCCTCGGCTTCTTGCTGACGCTTTGGCGCCTGCTGCGCTGCCATCCATGGGGCGGGATGGGCTACGATCCCGTTCCTCCGCCGGGATTCCTGAAAAAGCACCTGTGGCATCTGCGCCGTGAATCTGGTCTATTTCAAAGAGATAGAGCAGACGCATGCCTTGGCAGACGCGCGCGCGATGCGGCTCCTGCCGGCACCCGACCCCAGCATCATCACTCCTAGACCGTTACACTGGAGCAGTTCTCCGCAATGGATCAAAAGAACCTCCTCGTTGCGATCGTGCTCTCGCTGGCGATCCTGCTCGGCTTCGAGTACTTCATCGGCGGGCCGCAGCGGGAGCGTGCCGCCGAAGAGGCGCGTCAACAGGAAGCGGCCGAGCAGATCAGCACCGCACCGAGCGTCGGGGATGCACCACGGGTGCCCGGGGAACTCCCCGCGGCAGAGGCTCCGCTCGAACTGGGCATAGCGGGTGAGGCTGCGGGCCTCGAGGTAGAGGCGGCGCTGGCGCAGGCACCGCGGATCGAGATCGACACCCCCACGATCAGCGGCACTCTGTCCCTCATGGGCGGACGCCTGGACGATATCGTCCTGAAGCACTACCACGAGACGACCGACCCCGAGAGCCCCCTCATTCGCTTGCTGCGCCCGACCTCTGGCGCACGCCCCTACTACGCGGACTTTGGCTGGACTGCCGGCAGTGCCGATGTTCCCCTGCCACAGCCGGATTCCGAATGGCGCCTGGTGCAAGGGGAAAACCTGACCTCTGACAGCAGCGTCACCATCGAGTGGGACAATGGAGAGGGTTTGACCTTTCGCCGCACCTTCGCGGTGGATGAGGATTACCTCTTCACAATCAGGCAGGAGGTCGTCAACGACAGCGGTGAGGCCGTGGATCTGGCGCCCTATGGCCTCATTTCCCGCAGCGGCACGCCGGACACCCTTGGCTTCTTCATCCTGCATGAAGGACTGATCGGCGTCCTCGATGACAGTCTGGTGCAGACCAGCTATTCCTCGATCCGCGACGACGGCGTAGAAAGCTGGACCACGACCGGCGGCTGGCTGGGCATCACCGACAAGTACTGGATGGCAGCGCTGGTTCCGGATCAGGAGGAGAGCGTGAGCGCGCGCTTTCTCCATGACGCCAGCAGCGGCGTCAACAAATACCAGACCGACCTGATCTACGGCGTGGCGAGCGTGGCTCCCGGCGAGAACCTGTCGCGTACCACACGTCTGTTCGCCGGCGCCAAGGAAGTATCGGTTCTTGACAGCTACCGCGATGATCTCGGGATCACCAAGTTCGATCTGGCGGTCGACTTCGGCTGGTTCTATTTCCTTACCAAACCGATCTTCTACGTTCTGAGCTGGCTGAATGCGCTGCTCGGCAACTTCGGCGTCTCGATCCTGATCCTGACCGTGCTGATCAAGCTGATCTTCTTCCCGCTGGCCAACAAGTCCTATCGCTCAATGGCCAAGCTGCGGAAGCTGCAGCCGGAAATGATGAAGTTGCGGGAGCGCTTTGGCGACGACAAACAGCGCATGAACCAGGAGATGATGGCGCTCTACCGCAAGGAGGGGGCCAACCCGGTGGCCGGCTGCCTGCCGATCGTGATCCAGATCCCGGTCTTCTTCGCGCTCTACAAGGTGCTCTTCGTCACCATCGAGATGCGCCACGCCCCCTTCTTCGGCTGGATCGAAGACCTCTCGGCCCCGGATCCCACCTCGATCCTCAATCTCTTCGGGTTGCTGCCCTACAGCGTGCCGGATCTGGGATTCCTGGCCATCCTGTCGATCGGCGTCTGGCCGATCCTGATGGGCATATCCATGTACGCCCAGCAGCTGCTCAATCCGCAGCCGCCCGATCCCATGCAGGCTCGCATCTTCATGATGCTGCCGGTGGTCTTCACCTTCGTGCTCGGCAGCTTCCCGGCGGGGCTGGTGATCTACTGGACCTGGAACAACATCCTCTCCGTGGTGCAGCAGTACGTCATCATGCGGCGCGCCGGTGTGCCGATCGGTCCATGGGCCCAGGCCGCACCGGCGACCGCGACCGCGACCGCCGGTGCCGCTGGAGGAGCCCCTGCCACCACGGCCGCAACCCCGGCAGCCGAACCTTCGCCGGCAAAGGAAGAGGCTCCCAGGAAGGAGAAGGAAAGTGTGGCTGCCGCCGGTGCGCCTCAGCGCTCGCCCGGCAGCAAGCGCCGCAGGAGAGGCAAGGCAAAGGCGCGGGCAAAGAACTGAGCCGATCGTGAGCGAGGCACAAGAACGAGAAGAAGAAGGACTAGCGCGCCGGCTCGAGGCGGGGCGGCGGCTCTTCGCCCAGGAGGCACGCTTCATACTGGCGGCCGTCAAGGCGGATCAGGTGCCGGCCAGCCAGCTGCCGGAGGTGGCCTTCGCCGGTCGCTCAAACGTCGGCAAGTCCAGCCTCGTGAATGCCTTGACGGGACGGCGTACGCTTGCTCGTACTTCTGGAACACCGGGTCGTACACAGCAGCTCATATTCTTCGAACTGGGCGGCCGCCTGATGCTGGTGGATCTGCCCGGCTATGGCTATGCGAAGGCACCCAAGCAGGATGTCGAGCGCTGGACGCGCCTCACCCGCAGCTATCTCAAAGGCCGTCCTCAGCTCCGTCGCGTGCTGCTCCTCGTGGATTCGCGTCATGGCTTGAAAGATGTGGATCGCGGCGTGATGCGGGAGTTGAACGACGCTGCCGTTTCCTACCAGCTCATCCTGACGAAGAGTGACAAGATCAAGGCGCCGGCACGCGCACGGTTACTGGAGGCGACCGCCGCGGAAGTCGAGACCCATGTCGCCGCCCACCCGCAGATCCTCCTGATGAGCGCCGAGAAGGGCGAAGGAATAGAGCGGTTGAGAGCCGAACTCGCCGCGCTTGCGGCCGTGGAGGCTCCCGGCTAGACCGGAGCGCCGAACCTGTTTCGGGGTTCAGACCAACTGCGTGGATCCGGTCTATATCAAAGAGATAAAGCAGACGGATTGTTCCGGATCTTAGGTGATCCGGTCTTGCGGAGGAAGCGATGGCGCCGAAGACGGATTTCGCCGAGACAAAACACTGGCTGCGCACCGCGCGCACCCTGACGGAAGCGCTGCCCTTCATGCGGCGCTACGCCGGGAAGACTGTCGTGCTCAAGTATGGCGGGCACGCCATGGGGGACGACAAGCTGGCGGAGCTCTTTGCCCGGGACATCGTGCTGATGAAGCAGGTCGGCATCAACCCGCTGGTCGTCCACGGCGGCGGTCCACAGATCGGCGGAATGCTGAAGCGGCTGCAGGTCGAGAGCAATTTTATCGACGGTCTGCGGGTTACCGACAGGAACACGGTGGACGTGGTCGAGATGGTGCTGGCCGGCTCTATCAACAAATCCATCGTCAATACGATCAACCGGGCTGGCGGCACCGCCATCGGCATCAGCGGCAAGGACGGCAATCTGATCCAGGCGCGCAAACTGCGGCGCCGGAAGCGGGATCCCGTTTCCAACGTCGAGCAGATCCTGGATCTCGGCTTCGTCGGAGAGCCGGATTACATCAATCCCCAAATTCTGACCTCTCTCGAGCAGGCCGGAATGATCCCGGTCATTGCCCCGCTGGGGGTCGGTGCCGAAGGGGAAACCTACAACATCAATGCCGACACGGTCGCCGGTGCGGTGGCCGCAGCAGTAGGCGCGGTACGCCTGCTGCTCCTGACCGACGTCAAGGGCGTGCTCGACCGGGAGGGGGAACTGCTGGAGAACCTCTCCATCGAGGACGTCCGCACGCTGACGGAAGAGGGGACCATCTCCGGGGGCATGATCCCCAAGGTGGAGACCTGCGTGCAGGCCGTGGAACAGGGAGTGGACGCAGCCGTCATTCTCGATGGCCGCGTGCCCCATGCCGTCCTCCTTGAGGTCTTCACGGACAAGGGCGTCGGCACGCTCATTCGTTGCAGTTGAGGTCACTGTCCTTGCAGGCGGTGCCTGGCCTCTTCGAGCAGTGCCGCCCGGTCCGGTTCGAAGTCCCTTGCGATCCACCAGCTTTCGAGCTCCTTCAGCAGCTGGCCAAGCTCGGGTCCGGACCGCGCTCCCAGAGCCAGGAGATCGCGGCCGCGTAGCGGAAACGCGAGATCTGGCTGCTGGGCAAGCTCGTGCAGATCCCTTTCCAACTGCGCGCGGGAGCTCTTGGCGTCGCTGGCAGCGAGATAGAGCCAATCGACGATGCTGTTTCGACCGTGCCGATAGAGCTTTCGGCGTAGGGCCTTGCGCTCCATTCCTGCTCGAATTGCCAAAGGGCGGCGGCAGAGTTCGGCGAGACGATCGCGCTCGGCGTTCGACAGGCGCAGGCGCGCAGCGATGGTCAGCGCGCAGTCCGAATCACAGGCGAGCAAGGCGGCAAGTCGCAATAGCGGGTCGGCGTCCGGGTGCAGCGTGAGCAGGCGCTCCAGCCGGCCCACCTCCTGCGCCTCGGGAAGAACGCTTGCGAGGATACGCTGCTGCTGCATCAGGCGGAGGGTCGCGATAGGGTCGCGGGCGGCCAGCAGCTTCAGCAATTCATCGCGGATTCTCTCCCCCGAGAGCTGTGCCAGCTTGGGTGCTGCTTCGCTGGCAGCCGCCAGGGCCACCGCATCCACTTCGCCGCGTCCATAGTGCGCCAGAAAGCGGAAGAAACGCAGCAGCCGCAGATAGTCCTCGGCAATACGCTCCCGCGGATCCCCCACGAAGCGAACGCGACCGGCGCGCGCGTCGGCAATGCCGCCGAAGTAATCCCAGAGCTCCCCCCGCGCGTTGCAGGAGAGAGCATTCATGGTGAAGTCGCGCCGCGCCGCGTCTGCACGCCAGTCGTCCGTGAAGGCAACGCGGGCGTGCCGGCCGAAGGTCTCCACGTCGGTTCGCAGGGTCGTCACCTCATAGGGCTTGCCCCCGCTGATCGCGGTGATGGTGCCGTGAGAGAGTCCGGTCGCGACCGTCTTGATGCCAGCGCGGGCCAAGAGGCGCATGACCTCCGCCGGCTGGTCCGGGGTCGCCATGTCCACGTCACTGACTGCCAGGCCGAGGAGCGCGTCGCGCACACAGCCCCCGACGAAGCGCACCTCCTGTCCCTCGGCGCCCAAGGCCGCAAGCACGGCTCGCGTGGCGCCGTCCTTCATCCAGGGCTGCAGAGGCATTCGTTCCTTTGGCCGATCCGGTACTGCCATGTCTTCAATCCCAGGCGACCCGGAAGCCGAAGCGGCGCATGATGCTGTCCGACCAGGCGGCTGGCAGCAGGTGCGAGGCACGCATGGCCCAGGCCACATGCCAGGGAAAGACGATGCGCGTTTTGCCCCGCTCTATTCCACGCCGGATGATGGCCGCGGCGCGCTCGGCCGGGAGTTCCCCCGGCCGGGGCCCCAGGTAGCGCTGGCTCATGGGACTGGTGACGAAGCCCGGACAGACGACGGTCACCTTGATCCCCTCGTCCCGCAGCGAGCCCCGCAGAGCTGCGCCATAGGCCAGCAACCCTGCCTTGCTGGCGCTATAGGCCGGCGCATCCGGCAGAGCTCGCAGGGCCGACAGGGAACTCATCAGCACCAGGCGGCCGCGCCCTCGCCGGCGCATGGGCTCCAGCAGCCCGTGGACGCTGTTCACGGCGCCCTCGAGGTTGATTCGGAGTTGTCGGACCGCAGTCTCCAGGTCTTCATGACTGCCATCGGGCCGGCGTCCGCCGGAGATGCCGGCATTGGCGAAGAGGATGTCGACCGGATGCTGGGCATCGAAATCCGCGAGCCAGGCAGCCAGGGGGCCGGCATCGGTCACGTCGAGCGAGGCTTGGCAGACCCGGGCACCCCGGGTTTCACAGGCGGCCGCCGTCGCCGCCAGGCGCTCCTCGTTGCGCGCGATGAGCCCGAGGCTGCGTCCCGGTTCGGCATAGGCAAGGGCGATCGCCGTTCCGATCCCGCTGCTGGCGCCGGTCACCACGACCGCGCCCGATGCCGTGCCTGTCACTCCGCCGGGACCACGTCGACCTTGGCGGCCACCCGCGGGCGAACCTCGGCTTGTGCCTGGGGCAGTTCCAGCCGGCGCGGCCTGGCAGCCTCCAGGCGACCCACGGCAGCGGCTACGGCACTGCGTAAGCCTTCTTCGGTAAAGAAGCTGCCATTGACCAGAGCTCTTGCCTTGAGCAGGCGGATAAAGTGGGCGAGCAGATCGGGGTCCGGCCGTTTGGGCTGTTCCCAGAAGTCGTCCAACGACCCTTGATGTGTGAGGCCATCGATATGGTAGATGGCTCGTCCCAGCACCGCGACCGGGCGCTGCTGTTCAAGGGCCACCATGCCGGACGTCGAGTTGACCGTGACCAGTCCCTTGGCATCGCGTGAGAGGCGGGCAAGGCTGCCACCTTCGATGAAGATCACGCGATCTTCTATGCCGGCGGCGCGGGCGATCGCCTGGCATTGCCGGCGACGATTGACCAGCCCGTTGTCCAGCGGGTGCCCCTTCACCACCAGATGATCGGTAGCCGGTGCGTGGGCGGCAAAGGAGGGGATGACGACCCGTAACGCCTCCTCCATGCTGCGAAGATCGGAATGGACGCGGATCTGGAAGTCACTGTCGAGCTGGAGGGGAAAGAGGAAAAAGCCCGGTTCGCTGGTGGCGAGGCGAGCGAGGGCGGCGCGACCTCGCTTCTTTTCCAGCCGCATCAGGACAAGCCGGCGCATCCAGCTTGTGTACTCCAGCATCACCGGCCAGGGCCGGTGGTGACGGTAGAAGGGATAGGCAACCCGGCCGAACATGCAGGAAAGGTTGTAGAGGATATCCCAGACCACGCGATTGCGCAGGCTCGGGCCGGCCTTCACGGCGGGATCGGGCTCCAGAAGCTCGGCGCTCAGCCGCTGCACCTCGGAGGCCGTGGTGGGCAAGGAGGAGAAGCCGTTGACGCCGCCCTTTTCCATGGTCACCCAGTCGGGCCGCAGGTATCCCTCCTCGAAGACATGGATCGCGATCCCGCGTGCCTGCGCGAGCTCGACGGCCGCACGGTGATAGGGACGGCAATCGCCAAAGAGGATGAGGTCGGTGATGGCGTCCCGGTCAAGGCGCCGTTCCAGATAGGCCTGCCAGCGCGAAAAGCGGCCGCGATAGGCGGTCGCACGGCCCCGCCAGAAGAACTGATCACCGAAGTTGAGGTTGATTTTGTCTATCCGGTGGCCGCGCGCCTCAAGGGCTTCCCCGAGGCGCGAGAAGAAGGGGGATGCCGGACCTTGCAAAAAAAGGATGTGTCGATGCACGGGCTCGCCTTTCCGGGCGACCGCCGGTTCTTGCAGCGCCTTCATCAGTCTCGGCTACACAAATCTCGCTGTTCGGGGGAATAGTACATTTTTATTCAAGTGGTTCAATGTCGGTTAGAAAGGGCGCACGCAGCAAATTGAGGACATCAATGCTAACAGCTCTGACACGCACCGGCCGCCAGACGTTCCCCGCAGAACGGAAATTGCCACCAGCTCATGTCTTGCGAGCCGCTTTGCCGACCATGGATCTTCCTCCCCGAATCGGTTGACCCTACCCATGCTAAGTTATTGGAGACGAGGATGGAACAACTTTTGCTGGTGACGCTGGTCGCCCTTGCTGGTGGTGTGCTGCTGGGGGCCGCGCTGGCTTCAGTCCTCGCGCGTCTCGCCGCCCAAGGTCGGGAAAACGAACTGCGACAAGAGCTTGAAAGGCTGCGGCCGTTTCAGGAGGAAGCGCTTTCCCAACGCGCGCAGGTGGCACGGGTGGAGCGGCTGGAGGCGGAGCGGCAGCGCCTGCAGGAAGAGTACAGCCTGGCGCGTCTGGAAAAGGAGCGCCTTGGCACCACCCTGGAAAAGGAACGCCAGGCTCACGAGCAGAAGCTGGAGCAGCTGGGCGCGGTGCGGGGACAGATCGAGAAGGATCTGCGGCTGCTCTCCGAAAGCCTGCTGCAGAATACGTCCGAATCCTTCCTCAAGCGCGCCCGTGAGATCTTTGAGGCACAGCAGAAGGAAAGCCGGAGCGGGCTCGAATCCCTCGTCAAGCCGATGGGCGAGGCGCTCAAGGCCTATCAGCAGAAGCTGGCGGAAAGCGAGCAGGAACGAAAGCGGGACGAGGGCAAGCTCGTCGAGCAGCTTCGCCAGGTCGCGGAATCCCACGGCAAGCTCCAGACCACCACCAGCAATCTCGTTAACGCCTTGCGCGCCGCCCCCAAAACTCGCGGTCGCTGGGGCGAGCAGCAGCTCCGAACCGTCATGGAAATGGCGGGAATGATGGAGCACGTCGACTTCATGACGGAACATCATGTGCGCGGCGACGACGGCAGCCTCCGTCCCGACGCGGTGCTCCGCCTGCCGGGCGGACGCCGCATTGTCGTCGACGCCAAGACCTCCATGTCCGCCTACCTGGAGGCGATCGAGGCGGTGGAAGATGAGGAACGCGAGCGGCTCTTGCGAGAGCATGCGCGGCAGCTGCGCACCCGCGCGCACCAGCTTGGTGACAAGCGCTATTGGGCTGCGCTCGAGAAATCGCCGGACTTCGTCGTGATGTTCGTGCCGGGCGACAACCTCTATGCGGCAGCGATCGAGCGGGATCCCAACCTCTTCGAGGAGGCCTATGCCAGGCATGTGATCATCGCCACGCCCACCACCTTCCTGGCTCTGGCGAAGGCCATTGCCTATGGCTGGCGACAGGAGCGTGCCTCGCAGGATGCCCAGAAGGTGCTTGGCCTGGGTGATGAACTCTACAAGCGCATGGTGCGGCTTGGTGGACGTCTCTCGACGCTCTCCCGCGCCCTCGATACCACGGTGAAGCGCCACAATGAGATGGTCGCGACCCTGGAGGGGCAGGTCCTGCCCCAGGCTCGGCGCTTCCCCGAACTGGGGCTCGGGCAGGCACATGGAGAGCTTGAAGAAGTGCAGCCGGTGGAGACCGACGTCCGGGAGGCCGTTCGCGGCCGCGATCTTGAGTTCAGCTCGGAGGTGCCGGAAGAGCTGGAGGAGGTCGAGCCGCTATAGTCAGCGTCCCGAGCGCCAGCGAAGGACCCCATCCGTCGGCGCCGGACAGTTCGAGGTTCTTCGTTGGCGCTCAGGATGCCGGAATGGTGGGTCCTTCCTCCAGGGCCGTCTCGATCCGGACTTCCGAGTGCAGGGTGCGGTGGACCGGGCAGCGTTCGGCGATTTCGAGCAGGCGCTGGCGCTGTTCCGGCGACAGCGGTCCCTCGAGGGAGAGCCGGCGTTCGATGTGGTCGATCTTGGCTGCTGCCGACTCGCAGTTCTTGCAGTCCTCCTCGTGTATCTTCGCGTGGGACAGCGTGACCTGCGCGCGCTCCAGCGGCCATTTCTTGCGCCTGGCATAGAGCCGCAGGGTCATGGTCGTGCAGGCGCCCAGGGCGCTGAGCAGGTAGGCATAGGGATCGGGACCCGCATCCCCGCCGCCGACTGCAGGCGGCTCATCCGCCACCAGGCGGTGGCGCCCGGCCTGAATGTCCTGTTCCAGCCAGCCACGGCCGCTTTCCTGCACCATCACGTCCCTGGGTATGCTTTTCGAGACAGGCAGTTGCGGCAGATAGCGCTCGGCCCAGGCGGCAACGACCGCGGCGGCATAGCGGGCATCCTCCTCCCGGCTGAGCAGGTGATCGGCATCATCCAGCGAGACGAAGGACTTGGGGTGCCTGGCCGCGACGAAGATCTTCGTCGCGTTGTCGATGCTCGTGATTTCGTCCAGCGGCGCGTGCATGACCAGCAGGGCGCGACGCAGCTGGGGGATCAGCTTTTCGAGGCGGTGACTTTCCAGTTCCTCCAGAAAAGACTTGCTGATGGGGAAGAAGCGCCCGGCAATCGCGACTTCCGCCTCACCCTTCTTCTCGATTTCCTCGCGTGACTGGGTGAAGTGGCGGGCCAGCTGCGCCGGCTCTGCCGGCGCGCCGATCGTCACCACCGTCCTCGCTTCGGGGATTTTCGCGGCCGCAGCCAGTACCGCCGTTCCTCCCAGGCTGTGCCCGACGAGAAGCGAGGGGGCCGAATGCTGCTGACGCAGATAGTCGGCGGCCGCCACCAGGTCTTCCACATTGGAGGCGAAGTTGCTGTTGGCGAATTCACCTTCGCTGTGGCCGAGTCCGGTGAAGTCGAAGCGCAGGACGGCAATGCCGCGCGCCGCCAGTGCCCGCGCCAGCTCCCTGGCGCCCTTGATGTCCTTGCCGCAGGTGAAGCAGTGGGCAAAGAGCGCGTAGGCGCGGATTTCGCCGCTCGGCCGGTCGAGGCGCGCCGATAGCTTCTGTCCCTGGCTGCCGGGGAACTCGAAGGCCCTGGCCCCCTGGTCCATGTGACACTCCCTGACAGGCTGTGGAAGGAGCAGCCAGCGTCCTGGCGCACTCCCGCATCCTGAGCGAAGCGAAGGACCTGGAACCTGTGGAGCTCCACTCTTCGAGGTCCTTCGCTGACGCTCAGGATACGGTCAGCTTCCGCTCGTAGACGATCGGCTCTAGCCCCGATTCATGCGGTTGTCGATCAGGTCGTTGACCACCCCGGGGTCAGCCAGAGTCGAGGTGTCGCCGAGGTTGCTGTAGTCGTTCTCGGCGATCTTGCGCAGGATGCGGCGCATGATCTTGCCGGAGCGGGTCTTGGGCAGGCCCGGGGCCCACTGAATCAGATCCGGTGTGGCGATTGGGCCGATCTCCTTGCGTACCCAGGTGACCAGTTCCTTGCGCAGTTCCTCGCTCGGCTCCTCCCCCGCGTTCAGGGTGACATAGGCATAGATGCCCTGGCCCTTGACGTTGTGGGGATAGCCGACGACCGCGGCCTCCGCGACCCTGTCGTGCGCGACCAGGGCGGACTCGATTTCGGCGGTACCCATGCGGTGGCCGGAGACGTTGAGCACATCATCCACCCGGCCGGTGATCCAGTAGTAACCATCCTCATCCCGGCGGCAGCCGTCGCCACTGAAGTAGTATCCGGGATAGGTCGTGAAGTAGGTCTCCACAAAGCGATCGTGATCGCCGAAGAGGGTGCGGGACTGGGCCGGCCAGGAATCGGTGATGCAGAGATTGCCTTCGCAGGGCCCCTCCAGGGTCTTGCCGTCGCCATCGACGATCGCCGGCTTGACCCCGAAATAGGGCAGCGTCGCCGAGCCCGGCTTGAGGTCGATGGCGCCCGGCAGCGGACTGATCAGGATTCCGCCGTTTTCCGTCTGCCACCAGGTATCGACGATCGGGCAGCGCTCATCTCCCACGACCCGGTGATACCAGAGCCAGGCTTCGGGGTTGATCGGCTCGCCCACCGTACCCAGCACGCGCAGGCTGGCGCGGCTGGTGGCCTTCACCGGCTCCTCCCCCTCGCGCATCAGGGCGCGGATCGCGGTCGGAGCCGTGTAGAAGATGTTGACCTTGTGCTTGTCGCAGACCTGCCAGAAGCGCGAGGCGTCGGGATAGTTGGGAATACCTTCGAACATCAGGGTCTTGGCGCCATTGGCCAGGGGGCCATAGACGATGTAGCTGTGGCCGGTGACCCAGCCGACATCGGCCGTGCACCAGTAGACGTCGCCTTCCTGATAGTCGAAGACATGCTGGTGGGTCATGGCGGTGAAGACGAGATAGCCGCCGGTGGTGTGCACCACTCCCTTGGGCTTGCCGGTCGAGCCCGAGGTATAGAGGATGAAGAGCGGATCCTCGGCGTTCATCGGCTCGGCCGGACAGTCGGCGGAAGCCTTCTCGCACTCTTCATCGTACCAGAGGTCACGGCCTTCGCTCCACGCGATCTCGCCGCCGGTGCGCCGCACCACCAGGACCTTCTCCACATCCGGACAGGAGGCCAGGGCCTTGTCGGTATTGGCCTTGAGCGGCACCTTGCGGCCGCCGCGCAGGCCCTCGTCGGCGGTGATGACGAAGCGGCTCTCGCAGTCCTGAATGCGGCCGGCGAGGGAATCCGGGGAGAAGCCGCCGAAGACCACCGAGTGGACCGCGCCGATCCGGGCGCAGGCCAGCATGGAATAGGTCGCCTCGGGAATCATCGGCAGGTAGATGGTGACCCGGTCTCCCTTTCGCACACCCTGAGACTTGAGGACGTTGGCCAGGCGGCTCACCTTGTCGTGCAACTCACCATAGGTGATGTGTTTCTGCTCCGAAGGATCATCACCCTCCCAGATGAGGGCAATGTCGTCCTTTTTTTCCGGCAGGTGTCGGTCGATGCAGTTGTAGGCGGCGTTGGTCACGCCGTCATAGAACCAGCGGATGTAAACGTCACCCGGCCCGAAGGAAACGTCCTTCACCTTGGTGTAGGGCGTGAACCAGTGAATGCGCTTGCCCTGTTCGCCCCAGAAGCCTTCGGGGTCGGCTATCGACTGCTCATAGAGCTTGCGGTAGGCCGCCTCGTCGACCCAGGCATTTTCGGCGATCTCTGGACGGACGGGAATGACGGTTGACATGACTAAAGACGCTCCCTCTGCTGGTGACCTGCACGAAACTCCCTTCGCGCGCTTGTCCATGGAAAGGCACTGCCACAAGCGCCCTCTTTTACAGAGAAGTTAAGCCCTTTTGCTGGATACATACAACCCGCCGGGCGCCTGCTGGCGCGCAAGCGCTGCTGAAGTCCCCCTCCTGCTTCCGCTCGTCGGCTCTTCTCTTGAGGTTGCTCAAACAGCATCACTGCTGCAGTCGGATTCACTGCTACAGCCGGCCTCCGTGAGAACGGCGGCAAAGTCCGTGCGGTGGGCAAGCTCGAGTCGGGCAAAGCGTGCGAACTTGTCACGGGTGGCCAGCAGCAGGCTGCTGCGGGCCACCGACATGGCCGTGCGCTTGATGGCGATCTTGCCCGGATCGAAGTCCATGACGTGGCCGTCGGGCTCCACCGCGGAGCAACCGATCAGCGCCATGTCCAGCCGCATGGCCCGCAGTGCGAGCACCGTGTCTTCTCCCACCAGGGATCCGTCCGCCCCGCCGACGCGCCCTGGCAGGAGCCTGATGTCATGCTGGCCCGGGTCGATGCGGGCGGCCACATGCAGGCTGTTGGTAATGACCGTCAGCCGCAGGCTGGCGTCGAGCGCTGCGGCAACGGCCTCCATTGTCGTCCCGACATCGATGTAGACGAAGGAGCCGGCCTCGAGGCGCGCCACGGCCTGACGGGCGATCTCGGCTTTTTCCTCTATCTTGAGGGCGCGCTTGGCGGTGTGCTCCAGTCGGTTGAAGTCAATCCTGCCGCGCGCGCCCGCACCGCCGTGGAAGCGTTCGATCAGGCCCTTCGCCTGCAGGGCGATCACATCGCGGCGCACCGTTTGCATCGATACCGAGAAGGATTCGGCAAGGGCCTCCAGGGTGACGAAGCCTCGTGCTTCGATTTCTGCGAGGATGGCGGCGCGCCGGCGAGAGGCGGAGGGAGCGGTCACGCAAAGTCTCCGATGGACAGGCCATGATGATGTAAATTATCTTCCAGAAAGGAAAGGGGGCAAGCTGAATGGCAGAGGTGCTTGCAGTCACACCGTCGGGACGGCTCTATCTCGGCGAGCGCTGGGTCTTCGACCCCTGGAACTGGCGCTGGGAGATGTTGGATGCCGCCCCGCAGGAAGCAGGGCAGGATGTCGATCGCCTGGAGGCGCTGCGCCTGCTGGGGCAGGGTGGAGAGTGCCGCAAGGTACCCATCGCGGTGATCGGCCCGCGTGATGCGAGTGACCAGCAGATCGAACTGGCCGCTGAACTCGGACGCGCCCTTGCCGATCTTGGCCTCACGGTGATCTGCGGCGGCAAGAACGGGGTGATGGAGGCCGTCGCCCGAGGGGTTCACGATGCCGGGGGACTCTGCATCGGCCTCCTGCCGGAAGGAGACTGGCGTGAGGCCAATCCCTACGTCTCGCTGCCCATCGCGACGGGCATCGGCAAGGCCCGCAATGTCCTGATCGCCCAGTCGGCGGCTGCGCTCATTGCCGTCGGCGGGCAATATGGGACGCTGTCGGAGATCGCCTTCGGCCTGCATTTCGACAAGCCGGTCTTTGGTCTCGGGGATGCGCCCGATCTTCCCGACATGAGGCGGGCCCACAGCGTCGAGGAGGTGTGCCGCGGCCTCGCCGATGTGCTTCTGCAATCTCCGCGGCTGTCATAAAACTTACATCCAGGCGCGCTATCTGAGCGCCGACTGACGTGGTGATCCATGATCGAGCTTCGCAAGGTGACACGGCGCTTCGGGACGGTGACGGTCCTCAAGGACATTTCCCTGGCGGCGGAGGAGGGCTCCTTCCTCGCGCTTCTGGGCCCTTCCGGTTGCGGCAAGTCGACGCTCTTGCGGATCATCGCCGGTCTCGACCGCCCGGACTCGGGCGCCGTCTTCATCGGCGGCCAGGACGTGGGCGAACTCACCGCCGCCCAGCGCAACGTGGCCATGGTGTTCCAGTCCTATGCCCTCTATCCGCATCTGACCGTGGCGCAGAACATCGCCCTGCCGCTGGCGATGCGGCGGCGCAGTCGCCTGGAACGCTCCCTGCTGGGCCGCTTCCTCTCCTCCGCCCGGCGCAAACAGCAGGAAGATGGGCAACGGGTGCGCGAAATCGCCGGCCAGCTCGGCATCGAGGCGCTGCTGGAGCGCAAGCCCTCCCAGCTTTCCGGCGGGCAGAAGCAACGGGTGGCGGTCGCGCGGGCGCTGGTGCGGGAGCCCTCGATCTTTCTGCTCGACGAACCGCTCTCCAATCTCGACGCCAAGTTGCGGGTCCAGATGCGAGCAGAGATCGTGGCCCTCAACCGGCGCATCGGCCGCACCTTTGTCTATGTGACCCATGATCAGGCCGAAGCCATGGCCATGGCAGACAAGGTGGCCGTCATGCTCGATGGTCGCATCGCGCAGTTTGCCACCCCGCGCGAGCTCTACGAGACGCCGGTCAGCATGGAGGTCGCGGCCTTCGTCGGCCTCTATCCCATCAACTTCACGACCGCGGCGCCCTGGGACGCCTTGCCCGGGGGCTTTCGGCTGCCACCCGATGCCTTGCCGCGGGATGGCAAGGTCGTCATCGGCATCCGGCCCGAGCACCTGGTGCCGGCGGCAGACGGCAGCGTGAGCGGGCGGCTGGCCCACCTGGAATACCAGGGCGCGGAAATCCTCCTCGATGTTCGCATCGAGGACGGCACGCTCCTCAAGGCGGTGGCGCCGGGAGACTGGCAGGGGGCCGAGCAGGGGGCGGAGGTCCGCCTCGCCTACTTGCCGCGCAATCTGCATGTATTCGCGGCCGACGGCGGCAAGAGACTGAGCGTCGCGGGTGTGGGTCGGGCCGAGGTGCGGAGGGCGGACGCGTGGGGCTGATCAAGCGCCGCTGGGCGGAAGCCCTGGCCGATCTCTGGCTGGCGGGACCCGCGACCGCGGCCATGCTCGTCCTGATCTTCATCCCGGTCGCCATCGTCGCCCTGCTGTCCTTCACCGACTACCAGTTCGGGGCGCGCAGCTTCAACTGGGTGGGCCTGGACAACTACCTGGTGCTGATCCAGGACCCCTAGGCCCGCCGCGCCATAACGAACACCATCGTCTATGCGGCTATCGTCATTCCCTTTTCGATCTTCTTCGGCCTGCTGGTTGCCTTGGGGCTTCACAGGGTCACCCGCTATGCGCCCCGCCTTTCCGCCGTGCTGCGGGCGGCCTATTTCCTGCCGGTGGCGGCCACCCTGGTTGCCATGGCGGTGGTGTGGCAGATGCTGCTCCATCCCAATCTCGGCCTCGTCAATCATCTGCTAGCGGCCGCCAATATCCGCGGGCCCGCCTGGCTCTCCGATCGCGGGCTGGTTCTCTACACTCTTGCGGTGATCGGGATCTGGCAGACGATCGGCTACAACATGGTGCTCTTCCTCGCCGGTCTCGCCGCCATTCCCCAGCACCTCTACGACGCCGCCGAGGTCGATGGTGCCGACCGAGGATGGGAGCGCTTCTGGACCGTCACCTGGCCCATGCTGGGGCCGACCACGCTCTTCGTGGTCGTGGTCACGGCGACCGGCGCCTTCCGGGTCTTCGAGACGGTCGCGACCCTGACGCGCGGCGGGCCTGCCTTCGCCTCGGACGTGCTGGTCTATGCGATCTATCGTGAAGGCTTCGTCTACTTCAAGGCCGGCTACTCGAGCGCCATCACCATGGTCTTTTTCGCCTTTGTCCTGCTCTTCACGCTCGTCAAGTTCCGGCTCATGGAATCGCGGGTGCACTACCGATGAGAGCGCGACGCTTCCTCGGGCAGGCCGCCGTTCTGGCCTTGCTGCTCTTCGGCGCGTTGCTGGTCCTGACCCCCTTCTTCTGGATGCTGTCGCTCTCCTTCAAGACGCAAGGGGAGATCTTCTCGCCGAGCATAGCTCTTTTTCCCGAGCAACTGCGGTGGGACAACTACCTGGCCGCCTTCGAGCGCACCACGCTCCTGCGCTTTCTCTTGAACGGGGTGATCGTCTGCGGCGGTATCCTCTTCTTTCAGATCCTCTTCGCCTTGCCCTGCGCCTATGCGCTGGCACAGCGGAGGTTCCGCGCCCGCAGCCTGATCTTCGGGCTGGTTCTGGCGGGCCTGCTGGTGCCCTTCCATGTCACGGCCATTCCCATTTTTCTGGGCCTCGCCGAGCTGCGGCTGCTCAACACCTATGGGGCCCTGATCCTGCCCTTTGTCGCCTCGGTGTTCGGTGTCTTCCTCTTTCGTCAGGCGATCGCCACCATGCCGGCCGAACTTTTTGAAGCGGCCAGGATCGATGGCCTCTCGGAGAGCGCCATTGCCTGGCGCATCGCCCTGCCGCTGGCCATGCCAGCCGCGACCGCCTTTGCGATCTTCTCCGTGGTTGCACACTGGAATGACCTCTTCTGGCCCCTGATCGCGATCAGTGACCCCGCGCTGGCGCCGCCGCCGCGCGGCATTCTCTATTTCCGTGATGAGGAATCCGGCACCGACGTGGGTCCCCTGATGGCTGCGGCCGTGGTGATCGTGGCGCCGATGGTCGCCGGTTTTCTTCTTGCTCAGCGCCGCTTCATCCAGGGCCTGGCCGTCGGCGGCCTGAAGGGATGAACGGAGTTGCTCTCGGTCGGAAGCGCACGGCCTCTGCCGCATCGCCTGAGAGAAGGTCAGTTCCGAGGATATGTGACCCACAGAGACAAAGGAGACAGTCATGAAGAAGCTTCTTCTATCGGGCCTCGTCGGCCTTGCCATGGCCACGACGGTCCAGGCGGAAGAGACGACCATCCGCGTCCACTACGGCATCCCCACCATCTGGTCCGACGCCCAAGCCAAGCTCGCCGAGGCCTTCATGGCCGAGAACCCCGACGTGAAGATCGTCCTGGACGGGCCGGCGCCGGGTTACGAGGACGGGGTCCAGCGCATTCTGCGCGAAAGTGTCGCCGGAAATGCTCCAGACGTGGCCTATGTGGGGCTCAATCTCTGGCGGGTGCTCGAAGCGCGCGGCCTGGCGCAGCCCCTGGACGACTTCATCGGCGACGAGGCGGAGTTCGAGGCGATGGGGTACACCCCGGCCCTGCGCTCCCTCGGGCAGTACAACGACACTCAGTATGCGCTGGGCACTTCGGCCTCGACCCTCGTCGTCTATGTGAACCCCGATCTCGTCGAGCAGGCCGGCGGCTCCATGGAGGACTTCCCGAGCGACTTCGACGGCATCATCGAACTGGCGGCGAAGATCGATGCGCTGTCACCTACAATCGACGGCATCTGGACCCAGCGCCACGACTGGCGTTTCCAGTCCTTTCTCGGCGCCTATGGCGGGCGACCCATGACTCCGGATGAAAGCGACATCACCTTCGACGACGAGGCAGGTTTCGCTGCCGCCACGCTCTTCCAGCGCTTTGCGCAGGAAGGCGGCATGCAGAGCTATGACGAGAACAGCGCGCGCCAGGCCTTCCCGGCGGGAACCCTGGGCATCATGATCGAAAGCTCCTCGCTCCTGACCCGCTTCCTGGAGGGCGCGGACGGCCGCTTCGAGGTGATCGTCAAGCCGCTGCCGATCATGGCCGACCCCGAAGACGTCTACTTCCCCACCGGCGGCTCGGCCCTGGTCATGCTGACCGAGGACGAGGCCAAGCAGGAAGCCGCCTGGCGCTACATGCTCTTCGCCACAGGCCCCGAAGGCGCCAAGATCATCGTCGAGAACACCGGCTTTGCGCCCACGAACGCTCTGGTGGTGGAGGATGAGGCCTACCTGGCGGACTTCTACGCGGCCAATCCCATGCACCGCCCGGCCCATGAGCAGGTCGCCCGCTTTGCCGGCCCCTGGTACGCCTTTCCCGGGGCCGAGGGCGTGGCCGTGACCGACCTGATCGCCGCCGCCATGGTCGAGGTCAGCGATGGCGGCGCCGACCCGGAAGCGACGGTGCGCGAACTGGCCGACACCATGCGCGCGCGCCTCGACATGCCGCGCTGATCTGCCGGGAAGCCGGCCAG
>Ga0079225_10000145_pt1 | contig 36116 bp, 36 predicted proteins | sample Poulit2012_FD_76344 | JGI IMG/M metagenome (GOLD analysis project Ga0079225, IMG submission 76344) | Agricultural soil microbial communities from Georgia to study Nitrogen management - Poultry litter 2012 | ecosystem: Environmental > Terrestrial > Soil > Agricultural land | place: USA: Georgia... | reverse complement strand
GTGCCTGGAGCCGCTGCGCACAGTCGGCTGCCGCAATGTCCTGCACAAAGACAGAACAATCATAGCCTGCCGACCTTGCCTCGGCCTGACGTTGCTGCAGGACTTTGGCATTGCGCCCATTCAGTGTCACCTGCGCACCACTGGCCATGAACGCCTGGGCAATGGCCCAACCCAAACCCCTTGAGGCTCCAGTGATTAAGGCTCTCTTGCCGGTCAAAGAAAAAGAAGGGGAAATAAAGGCTGACTGCACCGTGGGCACCGTTATATCGCTAAAGCACTAAATTGATGGGTGCACCATGCACAAAAGCCTCGATGTTGGCGACCAGCTGTTCGACCAGGCGTTGCATGGCAGTCCGGTTGGCCCAAGCGACATGCGGGGTCATAATGACATTGGGGCGATCAAGCAAAGCCATAAAAGGATGGTCTGCTGCGGGCGGCTCTTCTTCGACCACATCGATGCCTGCAGCCCGAATCTGCCCGTTATCCAAAGCTTCAACCAATGCGGGCACCTCGATCAAGGCACCACGGCTGGTATTCAATAGCACAGGATGGCGATGCATGTGCTGGAATGCGGTCCGATCCAACAAATGAAAAGTGTCCTCGGTCAGGGGACAGTGTAGGCTTATCACATCGCTTTGGGCCAACAGCTCTTCAAAAGCGGTGTACCCAGGCCGGATATTGGTTGCACCTTTGCGTTCGGCAAAAAGCACCTGCATGCCCAGCGCCTGCGCCTTGTGGGCCAAGGCCCGGCCCAGGGTACCAGCCCCGATGATGCCCAACGTGCTGCCTTGCACCTGGGTAATGGGATAATCGTGATAGCAAAACATGCCGGATTCTTGCCACCGCCCCCGCGCCACCGACTTATGATACGGCACCAGGCTACGCTGCAAGGCAAATATCATAGCCAGGCAATGCTCGGGGACCGTGACCTCGGCATAGTCACGAATATTGCTCACGCTGATTTGAGCCTGTGTGCAGGCGGTTAAATCAATATGGTTATAGCCCGTTGCGGGAATGGCAATATGTTTAAGCCTGGGAGCCTGTCTAAGCTGTTCCAGGCCCAAAGGGACCTTATTGCTAATGACGATGTCCGCATCTTTGATACGTGCTGGTATCTGTTCCGGTAGTGTGTTCGGATAAGCTTGGTATAGATGCTCGAAGCTAAGCTTGGGCCACTGTATTTCAGGCGCAATGCTCTGCGCATCAAGAAAGACGATTCGTTTTTGCATGACATCCTACCAATGCTATTAGGCTTTTTGATGATCATAGCATCATTGATCATCAGGGAATTGCTCAGGCATCCCCCACCGTGCCACCGAGATAAGCTTTTTGTACATCATCGTTGGTCAGCAATTCGCTGCCGCTACCGCTGAGAACCACCGCCCCATTCTCCAATACATAGCCTCGGTCAGCAATTTGCAGGGCTTTGCGCGCATTTTGCTCAACCAGAAATACCGTAATCCCCTCATCTCGGATGGTTTCAATAATTTCAAAGATTTGGGCAATGATCAGCGGCGCCAGGCCCAAGGTGGGCTCATCTAGTAGCAATAAGTGTGGGCGTGTCATCAGTGCTCGCCCAATGGCTAACATTTGCTGCTCCCCCCCAGACATGGTTCCCGCACGCTGGTGGATACGTTCTTTAAGACGTGGGAAGAGCTCGTACACATGCTCTTCCGAGGCAGTTAGCTCGGCCTTGGAAAGGAAAAAGCCCCCCATTTTCAAATTCTCGGCAACCGTCAAATCTGGAAATACGCGCCTGCCCTCGGGCGAGATGGCAATGCCTGCGCGCATGATTTCATGAGTAGGCCACTGAGTGATATCCTGATCTTGAAAATAGATACGACCCACGCGTGCTCGTGGAGAACCACATATGGTCATTAGCATGGTGGTTTTGCCGGCACCATTTGCGCCAATCAAAGTTACAATTTCCCCTTTGTTGACCTCGATGGACACCTCGTCCAAAGCCTGAATGGCACCATAATAAGTGCTGACCCCTTCTAAACGAAGCATGTTATTCCTCACCCAGGTAGGCTTTGATGACGCGCGGATCTTGTTGAATTTGTTGCGGCTCACCTCGTGCAATAGGCTTGCCATATTCCATGACGAGTATCTCGTCACAAATACCCATGACCAAACTCATATCGTGCTCAATTAATAAAATTGCGACCCCCATATCGCGACGCAGCAAATTGATCAACTCTTTGAGGGCTACCTTTTCGCGTGGATTCAAACCCGCCGCGGGTTCATCAAGCATCAAAATGCGCGGGTTGGTGATCATACAGCGGGCAATTTCCAGGCGCCGCTGATGGCCATAGGCCAAATTGCCCGCCTTGCGGTTGGCATAAGCACGCAAATCAACGTATTCCAGCCACTGGACTGCCCGCTCAAGGGCTTCGCGTTCAGAACGTTTATAACGGGCCGTCTTGACCAGACCCGCCAATAGGTTGGTATTGATCCGCTGATGTTGGGCCACCAGCAGATTTTCCAGCACGGTTAATTCCTTGAACAAACGCACATTTTGAAAGGTTCGTACCACACCGAGCTGGGCGATACGGTGGCTGGGCTGCCCGTGCAAAGCGCGCTCGCCTAAAAAGATTTGCCCCTCGGTGGGGCGATAAAAGCCACTAATACAATTAAAAACTGTTGTTTTACCCGCCCCATTGGGACCGATAATACCGAATACCTGATGCGCATGAAGCTCAAGACTAACTTGATCGACAGCCAGCAGACCGCCAAAACGCATGCTGAGATCTTGGACGGTAAGTAAAGCCTGTGCACTCTCCATAAGCTAGATCTCCACCTGAGGCCGCTGTGCAGGCAACAAGCCCTGCGGGCGCCATATCATCATAAAGACCATGACCATACCAAAAATCAACATGCGGTATTCAGCAAATTGTCGGGCAACCTCGGGCATAACCGTCAATAAAATGGCCGCCAAAATCACCCCCAGCTGCGAACCCATGCCACCCAATACCACCACAGCAAGGATTAGGGCAGATTCAATAAAAGTAAAAGACTCTGGGTTGACCAAACCTTGCCGCGCCGCAAAGAAGGCCCCGCCAAACCCGGCAAACATGGCGCCGATGGTAAAGGCCGATAATTTGATACCAACAGGATTTAATCCCAGCGAGCGACAAGCAATTTCGTCTTCACGCAAAGCTTCCCAAGCCCGCCCCACCGGCATGCGTATCAAACGGTTGGAAACAAATAAAGTGAGCAGCGCCAGTAGCAAGGCCAAAATATACAAATAAATAATGACATCTAGATTATTAAACTGCCAACCCATGAGTTCATGGAAGGTCGTCTGCCCTTCTGGTGCCCGGCGGCTCATTGGGTACCCGAAAAATGTTGGTTTGGGAATACCGGCAATCCCATCTGGTCCACCGGTAATCGGATATAAATTAATCAATAACAAGCGAATGATTTCACCAAAACCAAGGGTAACAATAGCTAAATAATCACCCCGTAACCGCAACACAGGAAAACCCAACAAATAGCCAAACAACGCAGCCATGGCGCCGGCAGCTGGCAATGACGCCCAAAAACCCCACCCGGCCCAGTGGTATAACAAGGCATAACTATAGGCACCCACTGCGTAGAAACCGACAAAACCCAAATCGAGCAAGCCAGCAAAGCCTACGACGATATTCAGCCCCAAGGCGAGCATCACATAAATAAGCACCAGCGTGGCAATATCCACCTGGGCGCGCCCCGAAAAAAAGGGCCAAATCAGCGCTGCGGCAATAGCGATGGAGATCAAAATCTGCCGATAGCGCGCAGATAGCCGGGGCAATTCAAAACTATCAAAACGGCCTCTGAGGGGATGCAACAGATAAGGGCGCACCATTTGCACCACAAAAACCGCGAGCATGCCGCCCCAAATATAGGACCAACGCGGTTCAAGATGAATGTCCGCCCCAGCGCGGATGATCTGCAAGCCAAAAATTGGCGCAATAATCATTCCAGCAATCAACGCGGCGAATAATGCATGCATGAATTGACGGGCCATCATACCTTCTCTACCTCGGGTTTACCTAACAGGCCAGTGGGCCGGAAGAGTAAAATCAGCACCAGCAACATGAAAGCAACAATATCTTTATACTGCGACGATAAATAGGCAGCGGCAAAGGTTTCGGCCAAACCCAGAATAACCCCACCCAGCATCGCCCCAGGAATACTGCCAATGCCGCCTAACACTGCCGCTGTAAACGCCTTGATGCCGGCAATAAAACCGATAAAGGGGTTGAGCTTGCCAATGGCTAATGCAATCAAGACGCCACCGACCGCGGCCAGCATGGCACCGATCACAAAGGTAAAGGAGATGACCCGGTTGGTATCAATACCCAGCAAATTAGCCATGCCCAGGTCCTGAGAGCTGGCCCGCGAAGCCCGCCCCATGCGCGAGTACTTGATATACAAGCTGAGCAGGATCATCAGCACCACCGTGACCCCAATGATCATCATGCGCGCATAAGAGGCGCTGAACTGGAAGTGCTCGCCAAATTGTATGCGCAATGACCCAGTGACCAGGGTTGGTACGGCCATGTCTCTTGCCCCCTGCCCCAAGGCAACCCAGTTTTGTAAAAAAATGGACATGCCAATGGCAGAGATCAGTGGCACCAGACGTGGGCTACCGCGCAGCGGCGCATAGGCGATTTTTTCTACGGCATAGCCATAAGCCCCAGTCACCATCACCGCCACCAAAATCATGGCAGCAATAATCAGTGGTATGGGCAAACCCGATTGCATCCCGATGGCAGACAAGGTCACCAGGCCAGCGTATGCCCCAACCATATAAACCTCGCCGTGAGCAAAGTTAATCATGCCAATGATGCCGTACACCATGGTGTAGCCAATGGCAATCAAAGCATAAATGGCCCCGAGTGACAGGCCATTAAATAGTTGTTGCAACAGCTGTGGAAGATAATCCGCCATAAATAACCTTTGTTGGACCAGGGTTCGGTAAGTAAGGGCAGCTAAACAAAAGGCACTCTAAGCATAGCATTCTGTATCCAAATGGATGGCTTTGTCACTACGTGATAATCCTAGCTGCAATTTATAAACCCGTTAACTATGCGCCCCCAATTAGGAATCATTGGCAGGCCGGGCCAAATTCCACATCAAGGCTCTAAAGGGCGCCAGCATAAAGGTGTTTAAAGCCAGTTTAACGATGAGATCGCCGACCAATAACGTCGGCCAAGGCATACCGGTGCCGACAAACGCAATACTGAAAAAAATAAAAGTATCAATGGTGGCGCCCGCTACCCCACCCACAAAGGGGGCCTGCCACCAGCGCCGATGGCGCAACTTGTCAAACACATAAATATCACACAGCTGCGCAGTCAAAAAGGCCGAACCCGAAGCCAGGGCAATGCGCGGTGAAGCGAGCCAGGCAGAAATCAGCAAGGCCGCCACAAAACCAAAATAAGCAACGCGACGGGCAGCGCCAGGCCCAAAACGGCGGTTCAGCACATCGGCCACTAAAAATGCAATGGGGTAAGTCACCGCCCCCCAAGTCAACCATGGGTTGATGGGATATTGCACCAAAATATTGGAGGCCACCACGATCACGATCATGATGCCTATAGCCACCAGGGTTTGCCGTGCTGTGAGCCGGTCAAAAGTCAGTCGGGTCACCATTATCAAAACATCCAATAAACAAGCAAAGAAATAATACTACGCCTTGGCAATAGAACCTGGCCCAGCGGGGCCAGACCGGTAGACAAAATCTTAATCCGCGGCCGATGGCGGCGCCGGCTGGGCAAATTCGGTGGCGAGCTCATCAGCCCGTTGCGCTGCGGCGGCAAGGGCTTGGGCAACCAGGTGGCGGAAATCGTGCTGCTCAAAAACAGCCAGAGCCGCTGCCGTTGTCCCGCCTTCGGAAGTCACATTTTTTCGTAGTTGAGCGATGGGCTCGGTAGCCTGCTGTGCCAGCGCCGCAGCGCCAGAAACAGTCTGCAGTGCAAGCTGTTGCGCCTGCGCTTCGGTCAAACCAAGTGCCACCCCGCCCGCAATCAAAGATTCTAAAAACAAAAACACATAGGCCGGCCCGCTACCTGATAAAGCGGTAACCGCATCCAGAGCCTGTTCATGGTCGACCCAAACAACAGCACCCACGCTTTCTAGCAATTGCTGCGCCCGGGCCCGTTCCTCGGCCTGCACCCCTGACAAGGCGAGCATGCCCGTTACACCTTGGCGCACAAAGGCTGGTGTATTCGGCATGCAACGGATCAGCCGGGTAAAAGGTTGCTGGGCTGAGCCAAGCCAATGACTTAGGTCTAGGGCACGGATACCTGCGGCCACGCTGATCACCAGCGTATTAGCCTGCAGATAGGGACGGCATTGCGCTACCACATCGGCCAGCAACTGGGGCTTGACGGCCAAAAACCATATATTGCAAGCGGACAATGCCCCATCGGGCTGCGCCTGGGTGCTTACCCCAAAAGACTGCCAAGCTGCTTGGGCGCTTTCGCTGGGGTCAATCACGAGCATTTGCTGTGCGCTACATTGTTGCCCCAGCATGCCCTTGCCCAAAGCCTGAGCCATGTTGCCCCCACCAATAAAGGCCACACGAACTGTGGATGGATCAGCCATCGGTGTATTTGAGGAAAAAGATAATGCTGAGTCTGTCATGGTGCTATTCATCATCAATGTGTCAAGCGTAATTCTAGCAGCTTAGTAACCCGGGCAATACCCAAAACCAAAATTATGGCCGCGCCACTGGGTACTGCTTAGCCAAAACCTACGGGTTAATGCTAGCTTTGACCAAATTTCATTGCTATTTTGGACGCTAGCGCGTTATGTTCATCAGTGTGTCATAAATATGGCATATATTTAGGCCTACAAAAAGAAACGGCTACCACTTCGGTAGCCCGTGTTTCCATTCTGGTGAATTTCTTTACTTTAGGAGAGTGCTCATGCGAGCAAAGAAACTCAGCCTTGCTTTAGCCGCGCTGTTTGCTTCCGCTGGTGTTGCCCATGCCGCGACTGAAATTGTGTTCTGGCATTCCATGGAGGGGGCGCTCGGAGATCGTGTCAACGAACTCGTCAAAGATTTTAATGAAAGCCAAGATGAATACGTCGTCAAGCATAGCTACAAAGGTAACTATGGCGAATCGATGAATGCGGGGATTGCAGCCTTCCGGGCAGGCAATGCACCTGACATCTTGCAAGTATTCGAAGTTGGTACCGCCACCATGATGCATGCGAAAGGGGCTGTGCAGCCGGTACAGGAAATGTCTGAAATGGTGGGCGACCCCATCGACCCCAGCCAATTTCTAGGTGCAGTAGCAGGGTACTACTCATCGGACGATGGCAAATTGGTCTCCATGCCCTTCAATAGCTCTACCCCTGTGCTGTACTACAACAAAGAAGCCTTTGAAGCCGCTGGGCTTGATCCCGATACGCCACCAAAAACCTGGGAAGAGCTGGCCGATGCTGCCAAAAAAATCCGCGAGGCGGGCTATGAGTGTGGCTATACCACCTCTTGGCCATCCTGGATTTTGCTGGAAAACTTCTCAGCCTGGCATAACGTACCCTACGCTTCCGAAAACAACGGCTTTGGTGGGCTAAACGCGCGCCTTAACCTCGAGGACCCCCTCTTTGTCGAACATTTGACCTTCCTGGCAGATATGTCCAAAGAAGGCACCTTTACCTACGGTGGCCGCGGTGATACTCCTAACGCCCTCTTTACCTCCGGCAAGTGCGGCATGTTTACCGGCTCCAGCGGAAACCGTGCCAACATCCTGAAAACCGGCGAATTTGATTTCGGCATTTCCACCCTGCCTTATTATGAAGGGGTTGATGGTGCGCCTCAGAACTCCATCATTGGGGGCGCCTCACTATGGGTCTTTGCCGACAAGCCCGAGGATACCTACAAAGGCATCACAAAATTCTTCAAGTTCCTGTCCAGCCCCGAGCAGTCGGCCCGTTGGCACCAGGCCACAGGCTATGTACCGGTCACAACCGGGGGCTATGAGCTAACCAAAGAGTCTGGCTTCTACGAGGAAAATGTGGGAACCGAAGTCTCTGTCATGCAGCTTGATGCCGATACCACCGAGCATTCCCGCGGTGTTCGCTTAGGCTATCTGCCCCAAATCCGTGATGTTGAAGACGGTGTCATGGAAGAGATCTTTGCAGGCAACATCAGTCCTGAAGATGGCCTCAAGGAAATGACCAAGCGGGGCAACGAGCTCCTCGAGCGATTTGAGAAAAGTGTAAAATAATTTCTTTTTTTCCAAATTCGCTTACAATGCGGCCAAGTCCTGTGACTTGGCCGCAGTTCGGATCGCTTTTTGCCGGGCCAGTCGCGCCGCAACACTACCATGGGGCGACATGACACCAATACCTTTGTATTAACCTTGACCCACAAGGCGCTCGTTTCAATTACCATTGCCCGCTACAGTAACCTAGCACCATGGATAAACGCGTTGTTTTTCAGCATAAGACCCTGCCTTATTTGCTGCTTGCCCCACAGCTGATCGTTACCTTTGTTTTTTTCTTTTGGCCCGCCGGTCAGGCACTATGGCAATCTTTTCATCTTGACGACCCTTTTGGATTTCATTCCAGCTTTGTCGGTTTGGATAACTTTCGTGAGCTCCTGGCTGATAAAAGTTATCGCCACTCCTTTTGGGTTACTGCACAATTTTCTTTTTGGGTCGCCGTCCTTGGCCTCGCCATCTCACTGCTGCTGGCCGTGATGGCCAACCGAGTCATACGGGCAGCCACTTTTTATAAAACCTTGCTCATTTGGCCCTATGCAGTGGCTACGGCCGTAGCCGGTGTACTGTGGTTATTCATGTTTTCGCCCTCTGTGGGCGTGGTCGCCGTTTGGCTGGTCAAGATGGGCATCCAATGGAACCCACGCCTTAGTGGCAATGATGCCATGCTACTGGTTGTCATGGCCTCAGTATGGAAACAAATTTCCTATAATTTCCTCTTCTTTTTGGCTGGTTTGCAGGCCATTCCCCGCTCATTGATCGAAGCTGCCGCCATTGATGGTGCCGGCCCGATGCGGCGCTTTTGGTCCGTTGTTTTCCCGCTGCTCTCACCAACTGCATTTTTCCTGCTCGTTGTTAATGTCATCTACGCCTTCTTTGACACCTTTGCCATTATCGACTTGATGACTCAAGGCGGGCCAGGCTCCAGCACGGCCATTCTGGTGTACAAGGTTTATAACACGGGTTTCAAAGGCCTCGATCTGGGGTCCTCTGCGGCGCAGTCAGTCATTTTGATGCTCATTGTCATCGCCCTGACCGTTTTTCAGTTTCGCTATATAGACCGTCGCGTCAACTACTAAGGAAGGCTTATGGTCGAACGTCGCCCTTTACTCGATTTTTTCAGCCATTTTATTTTGATCGCCGGCGTATTGGTGATTGCCTTCCCTTTGTACATGACCTTTGTCGCCTCAACCCAAACGGCTGCCGAGGTCGCCCGAGCACCCATGTCGCTGACCATGGGCGATCATTTTTGGCAAAACTACAAACATGCGCTGTTTGGCATTCCCGGCGAAAACATGCCCCCTGTGGGTCGCATGCTGTGGGTCAGCACCGTGATGGCTCTGGTAATCTCCATTGGTAAAATTGCCATCTCCATGATCTCAGCCTTTGCGGTGGTTTATTTTCGCTTTCCTTTCCGCATGCTGTGTTTCTGGCTGATTTTCATCACCCTGACGCTTCCAGTCGAAGTGCGCATTGTCCCTACCTACGAGGTCGTCGCTAACCTGGGCATTTTAAATAGCTATGTAGGGCTGACTTTGCCCCTGATTGCCTCGGCTACCGCAACATTTTTATTCAGGCAGTTCTTTCTTACGGTGCCTGATGAGCTGGTCGAAGCCGCTCGCATCGACGGGGCTGGCCCCATGCGGTTTTTCAAAGACATTTTGTTGCCGCTTTCCAAAACCAGCATTGCCGCTCTGTTTGTCATCCAGTTTATTTATGGTTGGAACCAATACCTCTGGCCCCTGATCATTACGACCAACGAAAACATGTATCCCATCGTCGTTGGTATCAAACGTTTAATCTCCGGGGGTGATAGTGTGACACAGTGGAATATCGTCATGGCTACAGCGATGCTGGCCATGCTGCCACCAGCCATTGTCGTGCTCGTGATGCAGCGTTGGTTTGTCAAAGGTTTAATTGATTCAGAAAAATAACAGGCTACAAGGATTCAACATGGCTGCAGTTGTTTTAGAACAGGTGGGTAAAACCTATCCTGGTAATGTCGAAGTCATCAAGAACTTTTCCATGGCCATTGAAGCCGGGGAATTCGTGGTCATTGTCGGCCCTTCAGGTTGCGGTAAATCCACCCTGCTGCGCATGGTGGCAGGTTTGGAAAGTGTGACCGAAGGCACGATCAGCATTGATGCCCAAACGGTTAACCAACTTGAGCCAGCGCAGCGTGATATCGCCATGGTTTTCCAGAACTATGCCCTTTACCCCCACATGAAAGTCTTTGACAATATGGCGTACGGGCTCAAAATTAAAAAATTCCCCAAAGCCGAGATTCAAGAGCGCGTACAAAAAGCGGCTCAGATTCTTGAATTAAGCCATTTACTAGAGCGCCGACCACGCGAACTCTCGGGCGGGCAGCGCCAACGCGTGGCCATGGGGCGTGCCATTGTCCGCGAGCCCAGGGTCTTTCTCTTTGATGAACCCTTATCCAACCTCGACGCCAAATTGCGCGTCCAAATGCGCTTGGAAATCCAGCGTTTGCACCAGCGCTTGAAAACCACCAGCCTGTATGTCACCCATGATCAAGTCGAGGCCATGACCTTGGCCCAACGCATGGTGGTCATGAACAAAGGGGTGGCAGAACAAATTGGTACCCCACACGAAGTCTTTAACGAGCCTGCCAGCACCTTTGTTGCCAGTTTTATCGGTTCGCCCCCCATGAACCTAATCCCAGTACAAGTTGATGCACAAAAAAACATAAGCATTGAAAATGGGCCCTCGCTTAGCTTTGCGCCGCAACAGATCCGGGACGATATCGGCGGCCAGCAAGTCATCTTGGGCGTGCGCCCGGAGCATTTGAAAATACACCAGCCAGGCCTGGAAATTGCCGTCGAAATGGTTGAGGTATTAGGTTCGGAACAGCTTATCCATGGCCGCTTGGGCGATTACCCCATCATCGTGCGCTGTGCCACCGAAGAAACCGAACGTTATCCCATTGAAATTGGCGAGGCTATCCAAGTAGGCTTGGCAGAAGGTCAGCCCTTGCACTGGTTTGATAAAACCACCCAGCAGCGCCTTTAACCCATCAATCGAAACGGCCCAGGTCAAAATACTGGGATCCCCCGCTGCCCCCTTCACGCGGCGAAGCAGTGTCAGAGTCTGCACCCTGGCCTTCGGCTTCAGTCTGCGTAGAATCGGCAGCCTTTGATTCCTCGCCCGCTGCCAGCGAACGCAAATAATTGCCCAAGCGGCTATGTTTGGCAGAGTCAGCCCAGTCGGCAGCGGTGTGGCGATGAATATTGACTGCATTCAGGTCTGCCCCCTCTTGCAGAAACAGATCGACGACATCCCGATTACCTGAAAATGCAGCCATCATCAAAGGGGTAGTACCATCAGGTGCCGGGGCATGAATAAAAGCGCCCTCTTCCAGCAGCCAGCGGGCAAAATCCAATTGCCCCTTGGAAGCCGCGTAATGCAGTGGCGTCCAACCCAAGCGATTAATTTTGGCACCTTGCTGCACCAAGCTTTGGCCCCGTTCCAGTTCGCCCAGTATTGCCAAATACATAAGCGGCGTTTCATTATTGTCATTGGCGATATTTGGATCAAAGTTTCGGTGCTGGCGCAACAAATCGTAGACCGACCAAGACTGGTTTTGAATGGCCCACATCACCGCAGGTTGACCTTCTTCGCTTTTAATATTGGGATCGAGGCCAGTGGCCAATTGTTGGGTCACAGCCTGAGCGCGATCATTAAGAATATCATTCCACAAGGCCGTTTCGTGATTGGCATTTTGGGCCTGTAACCCTCCTGCTAACCACAAACTCAGGCCAATACCAAGCATCAGCCTGCGCCATAACCGGTTTGTTTGTTTCCCCGAATAAGACATGGGATTTCCTTTTACATAAAAGCCCCGAACAGCCATTAGGTTTACTGTATCGGCTGCGGAACCTTGTTGAATAAACGATAAAAGTTTTCGGTCGTGTGCTGGGCAATGGTTTCGACCGGCAACCCGCGCAACTCGGCAATAAACTGTGCCACATGGGATACATAAGCGGGCTCATTGGTTTTACCACGATGAGGTACAGGCGCCAAATAAGGGGAATCGGTTTCAATCAGCATGCGATCCAACGGCACATATTGGGCTACGGCCTGCAGTTCTTGAGCGCTTTTGAAGGTCACAATGCCAGAAAAAGAGATATAGAAATTCAAATCTAGAGCAGCACGAGCCACTGCTTTGGTCTCAGTAAAACAGTGCATGACCCCACCTACGGCCTCAATCTGTGCCTGACGCACCAAGCTTAGCGTATCTTCTGCTGCCTGGCGGGTATGAATAATTACGGGCAACCCTGTCTGCCGACTGGCCTCCAAATGGCGCTCGAAGCGCGCCCGTTGCCAATCAAGGGGCTCGGACTGGCGAAAATAATCCAGACCTGTCTCACCAATGGCGACCACTTTGTCGGTTTGAGCCTGAGCCACCAGCTCTTCGACCGTCGGCTCATGGGCCTGCGGATAACCCGGATGAACCCCAACAGACGCACTTAGTTGTGGAAAAGTCTTGATCAACTGCATCAGGGATGGCCAATCTTCCAAATTGACGCTGACCACCAATGCATGCTCAACCTGATGCTGGCGCATATTGTCCAGCACCTCATCAAAGCGCTCTTTGAGCTGGGGAAAATCAATATGACAATGAGAATCTACAAACATAAAAAAGACATTTGGCTTGTGGGTTAGACAGAATTAGGCAAATAAGCGAGTCTTAGGCGTATTGTTCCATTAGCGTATCAAGCAAGCTTTGCAGACGCAATTTGGCATTAAAAGGATGTTGTGCGGTTAGCTGCCGCTCGTTTAGCTGCTTAAGTAAGTGGGCACTGCGTAGCGCATTATTACGCTGCGCCAACTGTGCCATCGTTTTGCCCAAAGCTGGATAATGGCGTACGGGCAGGGCAAATTGCAGGCATTGAATATCCAGCACAAAGCGTTGCAACACCGTGACGATTGCAGCAAAGGGTTCCTCTTCAAGCGTATCCAGTAAACGATACAAACCCAGCCGCTGACGCGACAACAGGGCTTCACTAAGGTCAAATAACCAAGCAGGTATGGGTCTATCCTGGCTTTGCGCAGCTTCCTTGGCTAATAAGGGCGCCCCATCATAAGCAGCCAACCACTGTGCTGCTTGGGGTATTTGTTGCGCCTCTAACCACGCCAGGGCCTGCTCGGAATCCGGGTTTGGCAAATTAAAACGTTGACAGCGTGAAATCACCGTAGGCAATAAGCGGGCTGTCTGCGCGGTCAGCAACAAAAAAATGGTCTGCGGCGCCGGCTCTTCCAAAATTTTCAGCAAAGTATTGGCAGTAATGGCATTCATTTGCTCTGCCGGATAAATAATAACGACCCGATAGCCCGCCCGATGAGTGCTGGCATGGAACCAGTCATCCAGGCTACGTAGCTGATCGACTCGGATTTCCTGCGAGGCGGTGGCCTCTAGTTCGGGCAGCTCTGGAAAAAGGGTTGGATGCAGCGCCGTGGGATAAAGATATTTAAGGTCGGGGTGATGATGTTGCTTGACCCAGCCGCAAGCAACACAGGCCCCGCACGCCAAGCCATTGTCCATTGGGTGCTCGCAGAGCAGCGACTGGGCGAGTAGCTGGCCAAAAGCAAATTTGCCAACCCCTTGGGCACCACTGATAAGCCAGGCGTGGGCCAAATTTGGCTGGTGAGTCAAAATCTGCTGGGCTGGTTCAGCTAACCAGGGATATTCATTCATGACGGCGTTAGGAAGTTGATTGTTGCCACTGTTGCACCAATTGCTTGACATCGACCTGAAGCTGTTGGCGAATTTCTTCAATACTGCGGCTAGCATCGACCATAAAAAAACGGTCTGGATCCTGGTGCACCCGATCATAATACCCTTGTTGAGTGCGCAGGAAAAAATTGACGTCCTGTTGCTCGAAGCGATCCAGTACCCGGGTCCGAGTCATTCGTTGGCGGGCAATCTCAAGGGGCACATCAAACAACCATGTTTTATCCGGCTGAAAGCCCGGATGCACCCATTGCTCTAAAACAGATACCCGTTCAGCCCCCAGGCCCCGCCCTTCGCCCTGATAGGCAAAGCTAGCGTCAGTAAAGCGATCACAAAGCACCCATTGACCATTGCGTAAGGCGGGCAAGATCACCTTCTGTATATGCTCATGCCGTGCAGCAAACATCAACAAACATTCAGTTTCCAGGGTCATTGAATGGTGCAACAGGAGCTCGCGCAGGGTTTCTCCCAGCTCGGTGCCACCAGGCTCACGGGTCACACAGACTGAAAGCTGATGAGCTTCCAGGCACTCTTGTATATAAGACAAATGGGTGCTTTTACCTGCCCCATCAACCCCTTCCAGTGTCAAAAACAACCCGTATTTATTCATTATCATCCATTTGGCGGCATGTGGTACTTCATATCAAAGTAGATTAACAACTTGCCATGCTACAGCAACCGACTAATCCTCTACAAGATAAAAGACGCATGGAGGCTCTTGGGCAAACAAATAGGACTAACGCCTTCCCAGGATATATTTGGCCACTGCACGGTTATGCTGACTTAGGTTCTTGGAAAACTCGCTGGTCCCGTCCCCCCGTGCAACAAAATAATAATAATCGTGCACCTCTGGGTTCAGTACTGCCTCAAGGGCGGCGGTTCCGGGCAATGCAATGGGGGTGGGCGGTAAACCTGGTCTTGTATAAGTATTCCAGGGGGTGTCTGTTGTCAAATCACTTTTGCGGATGCGCCCTTGGTAGCGCTCGCCCATACCATAAATTACGGTAGGGTCTGTCTGCAATAGCATCCCTTTTTTCAGGCGATTGATAAACACCCCAGCGACCCGGTGCCTGTCTTCTGCGTGGCCTGTTTCTTTCTCGACGATAGAGGCCAATATCAATGCTTCGTACGGTGTGGCCAAAGGCAAATCGTCAGCGCGCTGCGCCCACAGCTGGTCCAAAATTTGCACCTGTGTTTCATGGGCTCGCCTTAAAATATCAATATCCTTGGTACCCGGCGCAAAAACATAGGTATCGGGATGGAACAGGCCCTCGGGATGGGGGGCATCAATCTCTAATATTTGCGCAATCTCTTCAGCAGAATGGTCCGCTAGTGTATGCCTGATTTGTGGGTGTTCGGCAATTTTCCGCATCATCTGGGCAAAGCTCCAGCCCTCGACCAGGGTCAACCGTGTTTGTTGCATATTGCCTTCTACCATGCGCTGCAATAGATCCCATAGACTATCACCGGCTTCGGCCTGATAGGCCCCCGCCCGTAGCCGCTTATCTGCCTCGGCATAACGCGCCAGCAAAACAAAGCTGTCTTCATGGACCTCGATGCCTGCCTCAGCCATGTGGCGTGCGATGTGTCGAGGCCCCATTCCAGTTTCAACCACATAGTCCACTGTGGATGACACCATGGGCACGGCGCGTTCCATCAGCCACCACCAGGCCGCTGCAGCCACTGCCCCGAGCAAGAGCACCAAGGCCCCCAAGACACCTAAAATCATTCGCTTTGAATTTCTCATGACCAGAAACCGCCGTAGATATCCATACCCAGCACCGACTTAGCGTGCTATGACCTGCCGCATTATAAACATAAAAGGCCCAAACTTTAGGGGCATTGAGACATTTTTGCTAGAATTTTGCTTAAATGGCTAGTGTGGTAGGTAACCCAGCCGCACCACCACAAGACTGAGCAACCATGATGACCTTCTTGCTCTCTGTCGGACAAGATCGCCTATAGTGCACTGTGGTGCCTATAGTAATATTAATTGCGAATCCATTCCCCAACACCTATTGGTATTTGTTGCATCGATGATGATGAATTCTTCCCTTGCCCTTAGCGTCATTCACTGTTCTGGCTCTGATGCTACAGATTTTCTACATAATCAACTGAGTCAGGCCGTTAGCGATTTAAACCCGCAGCAAGCGCGCCTGTTTAATTATTGCTCACCACGTGGGCGCGTTCTGGCGAATGGCCTCGTTTGGAAAGCAGCCGATCAGGCAACGGCGGCCGCGGACAACCACAATGAGCACACGACAAGCGATAATCACTATTATCTGCTGGTTCATCAAAGCATAGCCCAAAGTTTGCTTAAACGTCTGCAGATGTTTGTGCTACGCGCCAAGGTCAAACTCGAGCTGCTTAACTCATCTGTAGCGGCAAGTTTCTCAGGCAACGACTCTACCGCCAACCCTCTGAAGGCAACCGATTGGTCCCTGCCCATCAGCTATGGGCCCAAGGCTACACACATATGCATACAAGCCCCAGGCCTTGACCAGGCCCCGCTGCGTTTTTGGCATATCACGCTGGACGCCAAGGGCGACAGCGCACCCAGCGGGCTCATCGAGCCTCAAGCATGGCTGGCTCAAGAGCTGCAAACAGGCTGGGCTTGGGTAACAGAAGCTACAACAGACCTTTTTCTGCCGCAGAACCTGAACCAGGATCTGCTCCCGGCTGTCAATTTCAGCAAAGGCTGCTTTCCCGGTCAGGAGGTTGTCGCGCGTAGTCACTATCGTGCCACCATAAGGCGGCGTGCGGTATTGGTCTCAAGCCAGGCGCCTGAATTGTTGTCACTGGATAGCTTCAGTCTGGCCGGCACCGACATTGTGACTCTGGCCAACGAAGAGCCCCGTATTGCCGGCCGTGTCGCCATGGCAGCCCAGGTCTCGGGCAAGCTATGGGCTTTGGTGGAGACCAACCTTGATTTCATTCTCAATCAAGAAGCCCTTTATTTAGCAGAACAAACTGAAACTGCCCTGAAACTGGAAACTCTACCCTATCAGGATGATTTACCCTGGGAAAAAAAGAAATAGGGCCGACCAAATAAAATTACAATTAAAAAATATATTGAAGAAATAACAATAAAACGCGGGTTATTGATTCAAGATCATCCGCGCCGCCGCACTTGGCTGGCGCCGGCGAGCCTCGTCCTGGTGTTTTTGTTGCGCTACTTTGGCCTTGTGCGCGGCGCGACGCCGGCGCGATTCCATTGGGTCAAAACGCAAAGAGCGATAAACCTCAACCTGATCACCGTTTGCCAGCACATAATCGCGCGGCTGCTGCACCCCAAATATGCCACAAGGCGCATCATGCCACTGCTTTTCCTGGTTTTGGTAAAAGCCGCTGCGTACCAAAGCCATTTCAATGGTCGCGCCCTGTGGCAAACTGACCGATTGGCGCCAAAGGCTTTCTGCCTCCAGGGCAAAAATGACTTCCACCGTGATTTCGGCTTGACTAGTGGTTTTGTTCATGTCAATAACCCTTGTATTGGTTATTCATGTCAATAGGCATGGTTTGGCGGGATTCAACCTGATTAATGGAAATGGCGCTCGGCATGCGCGGCCAAACATGCCAGGCAAAATATTGCACTTAAGGTTAGCGGTTAGGCTAACGATAGCCTTGCATTACTGTGGCCAATGGCTTTTTTTGGTATCATTCGTACAGTTCGTTGGCGCGTTGTGTAAAAGAATCAATAAAACTTGTGGCAATACGGTTAAAAATTGGTCCTACAACCATCTCTAGTGCACGGCTAGAGAACTCATACTGCATCACATAGTCAATTTTGCATCCATCCTCGCCCAAGGCAGTAAAAGACCATTCGCCAGTCAAACTGGAAAAAGGGCCATCGACTAGCTGAAGATGGATACGGTTGGGGTAATCATGGGTGTTTTTGGTGGTAAAGGTCTGACTCACACGTGCAATGCGAATCACAATCGATGCGGTCATCCCAGCATCGTCTTCTTCAAGTACCTCGGCGCCACCACACCAAGGCATAAATTCGGGGTATTTGGCCACATCTGAGACCAGATTAAACATTTGCTCAGGCGTATAAGGGACGATAACGGAACGTTTTACAGTAGGCATCAATAAAAAGCAGATAAAATGGATTTAATTGAGTAATTTGAATAACTTTTTTCTATAGACAGACGGTCAATGAGTATTGTTCAAAATCGTAAAGCCCGCCATGAATATTTTATCGAGGAGGTCTTTGAGGCCGGCCTTGTCCTTGAGGGCTGGGAGGTCAAAGCCATCCGCGCTGGCCATGTACAGCTGGCGGAAAGCTACATCATTGTACGTGACGGCGAGCTTTGGGTAATTGGCATGCATATTACCCCATTAGCAACCACGTCCACCCATATTAAGCCAGACCCCATCCGAACACGCAAATTACTGCTTAATCGTCATGAGATTAACAAGCTCATTGGTCAAGTAGAGCAACGCGGTTACGCTTTGATCCCCCTTAACCTGCATTTTCGCCGCGGGCGCATCAAAATGGATGTTGCCCTGGGCAAGGGGAAAAAGCAGCACGACAAACGCGACACGCAGCGTGAGCGCGACTGGAAACGCGAGCAGCAACGCCTACTTAAAAACGTCGTCCGCTAACCCACTTAACAATACCCCGACGGTATGATACCGCCGGGGTATTGTATTTTCCAATCTGGCCAAGGGCCAGCCTAGAATGCCTTAACCTAAACCGTTTCTTTGGCCAGACGCTGCCAGGTATCGATAACGGTATCAGGGTTTAAGGATAGCGACTGTATGCCCTGATCACGTAACCACTCGGCCAAATCAGGGTGATCACTGGGCCCTTGGCCACAAATACCTACATATTTACCAGCCTGATTGCAAGCTTGTATCGCCTGCCCCAGCAATATCTTGACTGCTTCGTCACGCTCGTCAAAGTCCTCGGCCAATTGCTCAAGACCCGAATCACGATCCAGCCCCAAAGTCAGCTGGGTCAGGTCATTGGAGCCGATGGAAAAACCATCAAAATATTCGAGGAACTTGTCTGCCAGGATGGCATTGGAAGGAACCTCGCACATCATGATGATGCGCAGGCCATTTTTGCCACGCTCTAATCCATGTTCGGCCAATAAGTCTATGACCCGCTTGGCCTGTGAGGGGGTGCGCACAAAGGGCACCATGATCTCGACGTTTGTCAGGCCCATCTCGTCACGTACTTTGCGAATGGCTTCACATTCCATGCGGAAACATTCAGCAAACTCATCTGACAGGTAACGCACTACCCCGCGGAAACCCAACATGGGGTTTTCTTCCTCGGGCTCGTAGCGCGAACCACCGACCAGCTTGCGATATTCATTGGATTTGAAATCGGATAAGCGCACAATCACGGGCTTGGGATAAAAAGCCGCACCCAGGGTAGCAACCCCTTCGGCCAACTTCTCGACAAAGAATGCCCGCGGGCTGGCGTAGCCTCGAGCAGCTGACTCGACAGCCTTTTTCAGATCAGCATCGACATTGGGATAATCAAGCACCGCCTTGGGGTGTACGGCAATATTGTTGTTGATGATGAATTCGAGCCGCGCCAAACCTACCCCATGATTGGGAATTTGGCTGAAATCAAAGGCCAGCTGAGGGTTCCCAACGTTCATCATGACCTTGAGACCGATCTCGGGCATTTCACCCCAGCGCACCTCTTCAATCTCTGTTTCCAACAGTCCATCATAAATGCGACCCTCGTCGCCTTCGGCGCAGGAAACCGTGACCTCTTGGCCATTTTTGAGCACATCGGTAGCATTGCTGCAGCCAACCACGGCCGGGATACCTAGTTCTCGGGCAATAATGGCTGCGTGACACGTACGGCCACCCCGGTTGGTCACAATGGCAGAGGCCAACTTCATGACAGGCTCCCAGTTGGGGTCAGTCATGTCGGTGACCAAAATATCACCAGGCTGAACCAGATGCATTTCGCTAGCATCACCCACGATGCGCACTACACCCGAACCAATTTTCTGGCCAATGGCCCGCCCCGTTACCAACACATTGCCTGTCGCTTTCAGCCGGTAACGCTCTTGTACGTCATTGGCTTTTTGCTGCGACATGACCGTTTCCGGGCGTGCCTGCAGGATGTAAATTTTACCATCAACACCATCGCGGCCCCATTCGATATCCATGGGACGCTGATAATGCTTTTCAATGATGGTGGCATAGTTGGCCAGCTCAATAACCTCGCTATCGCTTAGGGAATAGCGATTGCGCTCGGAGACGGGTACGTCGACGGTACGAACCGCTTCCTGAGCGTTGGGCTCGGGGTTGAACTCCATTTTGACCAGCTTGGATCCGATGCGGCGACTAATGATGGGAAAATGCCCGGCCTCGAGAGCGGGCTTAAAGACGTAGAACTCATCAGGGTTGACGGAGCCCTGGACCACAGTTTCACCCAAACCGTAAGAAGAGGTGATAAACACCACCTGATCAAAGCCCGATTCGGTATCAATGGTGAACATGACCCCGGCACTGCCCTTATCTGAGCGCACCATGCGCTGGATACCAGCTGAAATGGCAACCTCGCTATGCTCAAAACCTTTGTGTACCCGATAAGAGATGGCCCGATCGTTATACAACGAGGCAAAGACCAAATGGATTTTTTCCAGCACATCGTCAATGCCTACAACGTTTAGGTAGCTTTCTTGCTGCCCCGCAAAAGAAGCATCTGGCAAATCTTCGGCTGTGGCCGACGAACGCACAGCAAAAGAACCCTGGCCATCAGCATCCAACTGGGCAAAGGCTGTGCGAATTTCCTCTTCCAGTTGCTTGGGAAACGGTGTTTCGATAATCCATTGCCGGATTTGTGCGCCTGCCTCGGTCAGCTCGCGTACATCGTCGTGATCTAAGGTAGCCAAACGCTGGTTAATGCGCTCGCCCAGGCCATCGGTGTGCAAAAATTCGCGAAAGGCCTCGGCGGTAGTGGCAAAGCCACCGGGAACCCGCACACCAGCCCCCGATAGTTGGCTGATCATTTCGCCGAGGGAGGCGTTTTTACCGCCCACCACCTCGACATCTGTCATGCGCAGTTGCTCGAAAGGAATAACATAAGACATAGGAACACCTATTAAAGTAAAAAAAGCAAGTTTGCTTAATGCAGACTGGCACTGCACTAAGCAAACATGCCTTGCGACAAAAGCATTGCGCTGTTAATCTTTTTAGATTGTACCGTCCTTCTTAACACAAAGAATACCCCCAAGTATGAGCGAGCCACTTAATGAACGTACCGTATTTGTCATTTCGGACAGTACCGGTATCACTGCAGAAACCTTTAGTCATTCTGTATTATCGCAATTTCAGCAATTTCAATTTGATTCGGTCCGTATCCCTTTTGTAGATACCATCGAAAAAGCCCGCGAAGTGGCTGAGCGCATTAATCGCTGTGCCGAAAAAAGCCAAGCCAAGCCGCTGGTTTTCAGTACATTGGTTGACCCAAAAATTGCCCGCACCATCGGCGCAGCCAACTGCAATTTTTTTGACCTTTTTGGCGCCTTTGTGCGTCATATCGAGCGTGCCCTGGGGGTTAAATCAAGTCGGTCGGTGGGCCGCTCGCATACCAATGTCAAATCAGCCCAGTACAACGCCCGCATCGACGCCATTAATTTTAGCCTAGCGCACGACGATGGCCAATTTGTTAGCGGGCTGGACCAGGCTGATGTCATTCTAGTCGGCGTTTCACGTTGTGGCAAAACACCCACGAGCCTATATTTGGCGATGCAATACGGTGTCAAAGTGGCCAATTATCCCCTCATTCCGGAAGATTTTGAACGTGGTACATTACCGACAACTCTGGTGCCATTTCGCGAAAAACTCTTTGGCTTGTCCATCCACCCCGAACGTCTATCCGAGGTTCGCAACGAACGCCGCCCCAATAGTGAGTATGCTTCCATCGAGCAATGCCGCTTTGAAATCACTGCCGCTGAACGCTTGATGCGCATTGAAAATATTCCTTGGCTCTCAACCACCAACCGTTCCATCGAAGAAATCTCAACCAAAATTCTGACTGAAGTCGGCCTCAACCGACGCGTCTATTAAGCCTGAAAAAACGTCCACAAATAAGCAACTAACACCCTGTTTATTTGTGGCCACTCTACCTAGCTAGCCCATAAGCTGCTGCGACCTTGGCCAGCTGCCAGTTAGCCCATGTTCTGGCGACGATGCTCAAACAAGCATACGGCTGCGGCTACCGCCACATTAAGTGACTCTACCTGTGGGCCATGCTCAATGGTGAGCGGATGCTCAGCGCGCTGCACCAAGGCTTCTGAGACCCCCCTGCTCTCATTACCAAAGGCCCAGGCAATAGGCCCCTGCAAAGCGGCCTGGTATAGCCCCTGCCCCCCTTCCAATACAGTAACAGCCAAAGGAATTTTCACCGCCTCAAACCACTGCTCTAAGGCCACCTGTTCAAAAATGGCCAAATGAAAGTGCGCACCTTGGCCACTGCGCAGCACTTTGGCGGACCAAGGGTTGACCGTGCCCGAGGTCAGAAACACCTGCGATATGTCCAAAGCCGCTGCGGTACGCAAGATGGTACCCAAGTTCCCGGGATCCTGTATTCGATCCAATAACAAGCAGGTCTGCTCTATCCGCTCCGGCCAAGGTGCTGCTGGGCGCTCTACCAAAAAAAATACACCTTGCGGCGAAACCACATCAGACAACTCATTAAACAACGCTATTGGCAGCACATAACAAGGTAGCTCTTTGGGTTGGATCGGCGCCTGAGCCTGAGAATGGGCCCGGGAATGAGTTTGAATATGGGCCTGCGCGCTGGCTTGGGCCTGGGCTTGTGGCTGAGTTAAGGCCAAATTGTGCAGCGGGTGTTCCCCTTTTTCGGTGCCTTGCTGCCCCAGGCTTTGCAGCAGCCATTGAATGCTATCCTGTCTTTGAGCTGTCTCGGCCACGATCACTGCGGTAGGCAAGCCAAAATGCTCCAGCCAGGCGGAGCACAAATGCACCCCCTCTAGCAACAATTGTGACTGACTGCTGCGCTGCTGCGTCGCCAAACGGCGCCATTGCTTAAACAGGGCATTATGTCGGGATGTGATCTTGCGCATGGATGCCTAACTATCAGAAGTAGCTGCCAATAAACGACGCACTGGGGCAAAGCTGCGTCGATGTTCGGGGCAAGGCCCATGAGTATGCAAACGTTCTAAATGCAGGGCCGTCCCATAGCCTTTATGTTGGGCAAACCCATAGACCGGATAACATTCATCAAGCATCAGACAAAGCTCATCGCGCGCCGTTTTGGCCAAAATCGAGGCAGCGGCCACTTCCAGGCAACTGCGATCGGCCTTGACAAGGGCCCGCGCCGGCACGCCCAAATCTTTGGGTACCATGCGACCATCAATAATTGCTTGCTGCGGCGTGATGGATAATCCGGCGCAGGCGCGACGCATGGCCAAAAAAGTGGCCTGCAATATATTTAATTCGTCGATTTCCTGAACACTGGCACTGGCAATGCTCCAGGCCAAAGCCCGCTGCTTAATCTCAGCAGCCAGCTGGGTTCGTTTTGAAGCTGACAGGGTTTTGGAATCTGCGAGCGCATCAATGGGGTTGTCCGGATCCAGTATCACGGCAGCGGCATACACAGGGCCTGCCAAAGGCCCTCGGCCCGCTTCATCAATACCCGCTATCAATGGGCGGGTTGCTGATGGTAATGGCACGGATGGATCTGAGGAATTAGGCATAGTCCAAAATGGTTTGAGCTGCCAAGGCAGCTGTATCAAGGGATAACTGTTGATGCAGGATCAGGCTTTTTTGTTGCACCCGAATTCGATAGGCCTCGTCAAATAGCGCTTGTTCGCAGGCTTTGAACAGATTAGGCACTGTAGCTTCTTCCTGCAAGAACTCCGGGGCTATTTCTTCATTGGCCAATATGTTAGGCAAACCTACCCAAGGCGTATAAGGCTTTTGTTGTCCAGATTGCCAGGCCATCAAACGTCGCATCCACGGAGAAAGGATATAGGCAATGACCAAAGGCTTTTTAAACATCATGCCTTCAAGAGCTGCAGTTCCGCTGGCCAGCAAGACTGCGTCAGCTGCCTGCATCACTGTCCAGGAAATTGGTTGGGATGCGGCTTCCTGGGAAGAAAAAACATGTACATCTTCGATGGGATATTGCTCTAGCCACTGCCTCAACTCTCGTTCCCGCGCCGGGTTAACAGCAGGAATAACAAATTGAATCTGCGGGTAGGCTTGTTTGATACGTTGGGCAGATTGCAGGAACAAAGGTGCCAGCCATTTAATCTCAGAAGCACGGCTGCCGGGTAAAAGGGCTAAAATGGGGGCGTCATCGGCTAGACCCAAAGTTTGTCGGGCTGCTTGTGTATCGGGTTCCAGTGGAATTTCCTGGGCCAAGGGATGACCGACATAACTTACCGGAATACCCTCTTTTTCATAAAGAGGTACCTCGAAGGGAAACAGAACCAACATATGCGAGACCGCAGCTCGGATCCGGTGAATGCGCTCATAACGCCAAGCCCAAATTGACGGGCTAACAAACTGCACCGTCGGTATACCCGCTGCCTTTAACTGTGTCTCGAGACGCAAATTAAAATCAGGGGCATCAATGCCGACAAAAACATTGGGGCGCTCTCTGAGGCAGCGCCGCTTGGTTCCTTGAAAAATACGCCATAGCGTAGGTAGACGTTTAAGGGCATCAACGTAGCCAAACACGCTAAGGGCATCGAGGTCGTACCATTGCTCTTGCCCGGCTTGTTTTAAAGCTGGCCCACCAATACCCATAACGCTAGCCTGTGGTGTCTGGCGCTGCAAGCCCTGCACCACCCGCGCCGCCAGGAGATCGCCTGACGGTTCGCCCGCTACCAGCGCTATCCGAGTCATGGGCGAACCAAACCGCGTTCGGAAGAAAGCAGAAAATCGGCAAAAAGGCGTAACGCCTCGGCCCCTTGGGGATTACTAGGGGGCAACTCGTTGATTGCCGCAGCTGCCTCGGCGGTATTTAATTTTCGTCTATACAGCAGACGATAGGCCTCTTTGAGTTGTGAAATACTATGGCTATCAAATCCACGCCGCTTCAGGCCTTCGGAGTTGACCCCAATGGGGCGAAATGGATCACCAGCACCAATCACAAAGGGGGGTATATCTTGCCGCACTGAGCTGGTACCGCCGATCATGGCGTGGGCACCAATGCGTACAAATTGATGCACAGCAGAAAGCCCACCCAATACCGCCCAATCACCAACGTGTATATGCCCAGCCAGCTGAACACTATTGGCAATAATTGTATGACTGCCAATTTGACAGTCATGGGCAATGTGTACGTAGGCCATGATCCAGTTGTCATTACCCAAACGTGTTACCCCAACATCCTGTGCAGTGCCCGTATTAATGGTCACGTATTCCCGCACAGTGTTATGGTCACCTATTTCTAGTTTGGTGGGTTCGCCCTGGTATTTTTTATCTTGCGGAATGCCCCCGATAGAACAAAAACGATAGAACAGGTTGTTTTTCCCAATCGTTGTTTGTCCATCAATAACACAATGCGGGCCTACGGTGGTACCCGCATCAATGCGCACACCATCGCCAATAATGCTATAGGGCCCAACCTCTACCGAGGAGTCGAGCTCTGCTTTAGGTGATACCAATGCGGTCGGGTGGATAAGGCTCATGCAATTTACTCTTCTAAAACGCGTATGGCACACATGATTTTTGCCTCGGCAACCACCTTGTCATCGACAAGGGCGCGCGCGGCATATTTGCACATAGAACGGCTAATACGCTCAGCATCCACCTCGATGCGCAGCTGGTCACCAGGCACAACAGGCCGACGGAAACGCGCCCCGTCAACGCCAACCAGATAATAAGCAATCTTTTGGCTGGCCGGGTTCACTTCGTCATCATCTTCGAAAGAGAAAACAGCCGCTGCCTGTGCCATGGCCTCGATAATCAGCACACCAGGCATAACCGGGTGATGAGGAAAATGACCAACAAAAAAAGGCTCGTTATAAGTCACATTCTTGATGGCCACTACCCGCTTGCCAGGTTCCATCTCAAGAACGCGATCAATAAGCAGCATGGGGTACCGATGAGGCAAACGCTCCATGATCTGCTGAATGTTAAGCTCCATAATGAGTTTCCTGAATTATTTTTCTAACGCCTCGAGGGTGCGCTCTAGTGCGCGCACACGTTTGCGTAAATGGGAAAGTTGAGAAATCACGGCCGCATTGCGTTGCCATTGTTTATGCTCTTGGAAGGGATAGACCCCCGTTAGCCGCTCAGGCTGACGCACAGAACCCGTCACTGCCGTACCACCAGACACCTGGACATCGTCAACGATCTCTAGGTGACCTGAAATCATGGCTGCCCCACCGATAATGCAACGAGCCCCAATTTTGGTTGAGCCGGCGATGCCAACGCAGGCAGCAACTGCCGTGTGGGCCCCGATCTCGACGTTATGGGCGACCATAATTTGATTATCGAGCTTGACGCCATCGTGTATGACCGTATTATCCAATGCCCCGCGGTCAATGGTGGTGTTGGCACCAATTTCGACATCATTGCCTATCTGCACCTGGCCCAGCTGAGCAATTTTGGCCCACTGCCCTTGATGCACGGGGTCTGGAGCAAAGCCAAAACCGTCTGCGCCAATGACCGCCCCACTATGAATAATGCAACGCTCGCCTACCTGGGTGCCATGATAAAGCACCACGCGAGGATAGAGATGGGAATGGGCCCCGATGCGAGATTGTTTACCGATATGGCAGCCTGCCTCGATGCGCGCACCCCTGCCAATTTGGCAGCCGGCTTCGATAACAGCATGGGGGCCAACAGAGACCCCGGGTTCGAGCTGGGCGTCAGGGTCAATCACCGCCAAGGGATGTATGCCCTGAGGCAGCTGTTGTAAACGATGTTGATCAAACCATTGCGCTGCCACGGCATAGGCAAAATAAGGCTCTGCACATAACACCGGCAAGAAATTGATGTTCGAGGCCCCCTCTTGAAGCTGTTTTAAATCTTGGGGACGCAAGAAAACAGCCGCAGCCTTTGTGGTATGCAGCTGTTCAGCCAATTTGGGATTAGCCAAAAAACTAAGCTCTACCTCGGAAGCGTGTGCCAGGGAGCCCAACCCACAAATCGGTTGCTCGTGATAATCGAGCTGATTGGCCCCGACAGGCAGGGTCCAGTCCAGCCCGGCCCGTTGCTTTAAGGTTTCAAGCAGCTCGATTAAGCTTGGGGCAGAATCAGAAGCCAGCAATACCGGCATATATTAGCCACCTATTGCTTTTAACACCTCTTCGGTAATATCAACCTGCGGGCTGACAGTAACCGCATCGGTAATGATCAAATCATAACCCTGAGACTCGGCAATGCGCTGTATGGCTTGGTCTGCCTTGTCAATGATATCGTTGAAAAGCTCATTGCGGCGCAGGTTGACGTCCTCTTGAAACTCGCGTTCTTTGCGCTGCAAATCAGATTCGAGGTCTTCGAGCTGACGCTGACGGCGAATACGTTCGCTATCGGAAAGCGCGGGGGCATCTTTCTCATATTTTTGAATTTGTGCACGCAGGTCGTTGGCCATGCGCTCGAGTTCGTCATTACGCTTGCGAAACTCGGATTCGATCTGTGACTGCGCAGTTTTGGCCGTATTTGAGCCATGCAAAATGCGCTCGACATTCACATAACCAATCTTAGTCTGAGCCTGGGCAACAGGGGCAGCTGTCAAACTTGAAACCCCCAACACGGCGGCAAGCACCAAGGCTCGGTTACCGCGCAAAGCGGCTCGGGTTAAAGTGGAAAACTGAGATGCTAGTTTGGACTTCATGTAATTCTACCTTGCTAAAAACGCTGCGAAAATGGTTGCAAAAATTTAAAAGGCGGTACCAATCTGGAATTGGAAAGCCTGCTTTTCATCACCGGGTTTCGCCTTGATAGCCCGGCCATAGGAAAGCTGCAGTGGCCCCAAGGGAGAATCCCAGGAAATACCTACCCCGGCAGAATATTTCCAGCCACATGGATCGACAGCCTGGTGTGGTGCCGCCCCGTGGTAACAACTGGGTGATTGCGTATTATCAACGCGGCCGACATCAGCAAACAAGAACCAACGCAAGGTGCGATCTCGACTAGCGCCCGGGAACGGCAAATATAACTGTACATTACCTACGATACGACGTGAACCCCCCAAGAAGTCATTGGTGCGGGGATCACGGGGGCCCAAGGAGCCACCTTCGTAACCACGTACGGTACCGATACCCCCACCGTAGACGGTTTTAATAATGGGGAATGGCTTGTCACTACCGTAGGAGCGGCCATAATCAAATAAGGCATTAAAGGCAAGCGTGCTTGAACGGCTAAGCGGCAAGTAATATTGTTGCTCGGCACGCAGCATGTAATACCTGAGGTCAAGTGTAGAGAAATCAGCAGAAAGGCTGGTGTAACTGCCACGGGTTGGTGCCAACGCGCTGTCCCGTGTATCTTTGTCCCAGCCCAGATTAAAGATGAGCGCATTGGAATATTTGCCATACTCATCAACAAAATTCTGATAGGTCAGGGGCGTAAAACGAGGATGGAGTTTATCTAGACCATTACGCTCGAAGCTTGCACCCATATAGATGCGATCATATTCCGTGATGGGTACGCCGAAACTCATGCCCATGCCAATAGAGGTTACTTGGAAATCACCCTCGGACCAACGGTAATCATAAGGTTTGGTACGGCGATAATATAAGGAAGTGGTTTTGCTGATGCCGTCCTTGGTCCAGTATGGATCGGTATGAGCCAATACCGCTGTGCGATGCATTTTGCTGGTATTAAGCTGCAAGGACAAGCTATTTCCGCTACCAAAAATATTGTCTTGGCTAATGCCTGCCGACAACATCACCTTGTCCGTAGAACCATAACCAACCCCCAGGTTGATCATTCCCGTGGGCCGTTCTTTGACATCGACCACCAAGTCGACCTGGTCAGGTGAACCTGGGACAGGCTCGGCATGGACATCAACCTCGTTAAAATAGCCTAACCGGTCAATACGGTCACGCGAGAGGTTAATATTGCCGGCATCATACCAAGCCGATTCCTGTTGACGCATTTCACGCCGGATCACCTCGTCACGGGTGCGTACGTTGCCGCCAATCTCAATACGGCGCACATATACCCGGCGGCCTGGGTCCACATAAAAAGTTAGATCAGCCTGTTGATTGTCTCGATCAAGAACAGGTTGGGGATTAACGTTAGCAAAGCCATAGCCCAAGCTACCCAAATAATCGGTCACGGCTTTAACGCTGTCATTGGCCTTCTCGGCCGAGAAAGTATCCCCTTCGTCAATGGTAATCAACTCGGTAATTTGTTCGTCTAGCCCCAGCAGATCGCCAGCAACCTGCACTTGGTTAACCGTGTAGGGCTTGCCTTCATTCACGGTGATCGTGATGAAGATCTCTTTGCGATCGGGGGAAATGGATACCTGGGGTGGCTCGGCAAAATATTCCAGGTAGCCACGATTCAGATAATAAGAACGAATGCGCTCAAGATCGCCTTCAAGCTTTTCACGTGAGTATTTATCGGTACCGGTATACCACGTCATAAAACCAGAAGTGGTAAGCTCCATTTCTTTGAGCAGGTCTTTGGTGCGGATATCCTCGTTACCAACAATGTTGATTTCTTTGATTTTGGCTACGCCACCTTCGAACACATCAAAGCTGACCCCGACCCGGTTTCTGGGCAATGGGGTGATAACCGGGGTAATTTCAACCGCGTATTTGCCCTTGGCCAGGTACTGCTGCTTGAGTTGGAACTCGGCCCGCTCGAGCATAGAACGATCAAAAATGCGCCCCTCGGCAAAACCTACCTGTGCCAAAGCCTTGGTGATGCTATCTGGTTTGAACTCGCGCATGCCATTAAAGCTAATGGAGGCAATGGTAGGACGTTCTTGGACGGCAATGATCAAAACATCACCATCGATATCGATGCTGACATCATTAAAAAAACCACTGGAATACAATCGCTGAATGGCTTCACTGGCATGCTCTTCGGTGAATTCATCGCCCACGCCCACCGGCAAATAACCAAAGACAGCGCCAGGGTCTAGGCGCTGAAGCCCATTCACTTGAATATCGCGTATCACAAAGGGGGTAAATGCTAGCGCCAAGGCGGGTACCAGCAGCAAAGCCCCTACCGCCATTTGGAGCAATCGACGTAATATTGTTTGTAGTTTACGTTTTAGCGACATTCTACACTTCCCTGGTCTGAGCAGTTTTTATAAACGTTATTGCAAAATACGAGTGAAATCATTAACAAATGCTAAAGCCATAAGACCGGCGAGCATAGCCAGGCCTATTTGCTGACCTACAGCCTGCCACTTTTCGGAAAGCGGCTTGCCGCGGAATGCCTCGATGGCATAATACAACAAATGGCCGCCATCTAACATAGGTATTGGCAGCAAATTTAATAAACCGATACTAACACTAATCAGGGCCAAAAACTGTATATACGCAGCAATTCCAATTCGCGCAGATTGGCCTGCATAATCAGCAATGGTGACTGGGCCGCTAATCGCGCGCGGTGACACATGCCCCGTGATGACCCGGCCCAACATTTTAAGGGAAAACCAAAAAGTCTCGGCCGTGCGCTCTACCCCAATTGTCAAGCCTTGCAAAAACCCGGCCTGAAATGTCTGCAGCGCAGGTCGGGCGCCAAGCATAGCACCGATGCGGCCAACCACCTCATCATTTTCCTGCACCTCATCGATAGTAACATGAACTATTTGCCGGTGGCCGTCACGCTCTATTTCCAGTGGGACCTGTGCTTTTGGGTGCGCCTGCACCCAATCTACAAACTGTTTAACCTCTTGTACTGCCTGCCCGTCGATGGCAAGCAAGCTGTCCCCCTCGCGCAATCCGGCCCGTTCGGCCGCACCGCCAGGCACAACCGATTGAATCTGGGGGGCGGACAAATACAAAAACAAGCCCACCGCCTCAAGCGGGTCAGAAGTTGATGATGGATCGATGCGCTGTGCAGGCACATTGAGTATATATTGGCGTTGCTGCCCTTGCGCACTGATGGCAGCTAATTCGACCGGGCGCTCGGATTGCATTTTATCGAGCAATTGCCAACGTAATTGGGCCCAGCTTTCAATAGTGCGTTTATCTACCGCAGTAATTTTATCCCCTGGCTGTATGCCTGCCATGGCAGCTGGGCTCTCTGCAGGCGGCTCTGCGACTACTGCCGCCGGCTCGGTGGTTCCCATCCAGGACATCAACGCATAGAGCAACGCAGCCAAAACCAGGTTGGCAAAGGGCCCCGCCGCCGCAATGGCAATGCGCTGCCAGACATTTTTGCTTTTCAGGGTACCAGCGCGATAATCGGCGCCGGCGGCTGGCGGTGCTTCGTTGCGCATCATGACATATCCGCCTAACGGAATGGCTGAAAATGCCCACTCACAGCCCCGTTTGTCCGTGTAGCGGGCCAGCACCTTGCCAAAGCCAAATGAAAAACGCTCTATATGAACCCCACACCATCGCGCAACCCAATAATGACCCAGCTCGTGAATAACCACCAGCAGGCCAATGGCAAAAGCAAAGGCAATTAGGGTCATGAACATAAGAACGTATTCACACGGTTAAACATAATTCGCCCGCCACAGCGCGCGCTTGGGCATTAAGCGCCAGCACATCATCAAGGCAGCGTAAGGGGCTATGGTTGGCGCCTTCGATTTGGTCAATCGCCTTTTCAATGATGGCAGCGATGTCAACATAGCGGATTTTGTTTTGCAGGAATTTTTCTACCGCTACCTCATTAGCTGCATTCAGTGTAATGCAAGCTGCCTGTGACGTGGATAGGGCCTCGAAAGCCAGCCGTAAAGCAGGAAAGCGTTCATAACTGGGTGGCTCAAAATCAAGGGCTTTAAGCAGGTTAAGATCGAAGTCGGGCAAGCCACTGTCAATGCGCTCGGGAAAACCCAAACCATAGGCGATGGGTACTCGCATATCCGGAGCCCCCAGCTGGGACAGTATCGAGCCATCGATATACTCTACCATCGAATGCACCAGGCTTTGAGGATGTATGACCACTGAAATCTGCTGAGGTGGCATGGCAAACAACCAATGAGCTTCGATCACCTCAAGCCCCTTATTAGCCATGGTAGCCGAATCCACAGAAATTTTCTTGCCCATACTCCAGTTCGGGTGCATGCAGGCCTGCGCAGGGGTAACCGCCGCCAAATCATCTAGCGGCAGCTCTCTAAAGGGCCCCCCGGAAGCCGTTAAAATTAGACGCCGAATGGAATTGTGCGGACGTTCAGGCACCTGGCCAGAGTACTCCTGCGGCAAGCACTGATAGATGGCATTATGCTCGCTATCAATGGGCAGCAGTTGGCCACCACCTTGCCGCACGGCGGAAAGAAAAACCTCGCCGGCAGCGACGAGCGCCTCTTTATTGGCCAACAAGATACGCTTGCCCGCTTGGGCCGCGGCAAAAATGGGCGCCAAACAGGCCACCCCAACAATCGCTGCCATGACCGTATCTACTTCGGCATCAGCAGCTGTGGCACACAACCCCTCGGCCCCAATGCGAATTTTGGGCAATGGCCGACCGGCCGGCCACAGTTCCTGGAAACGCTGTGCTGCAGCATTGTCAGGTACCACGACCACCCGCGCTTGGCTATCCCAGGCCAAACTTGCCAATGTATCAATGTTACTAAATGCACTTAACGCGTAGACACTGAAGCGTTCTGGATGCAGCTTAATCACCTCGAGGGTGCTACGCCCGATTGAGCCTGTTGCGCCTAAAATGCATACTTGCTGGGTAGCCATAAATCAACCGCCAAGTTCTTAGCCTACAAAAAGGGCATCGTGCCAGGGGCCAGCAATAAAAGCGGCCAAAGGTGCCACTGGTATCAAGGCATCGATGCGATCTAGCACCCCACCATGCCCTGGTAATAGTTGGCTGGAATCTTTGACCCGGGCGCGACGCTTGAGCAGCGACTCGAAGAGATCACCCACCACGGACATCGAAGCCAGTAACAAGGTAAATACCACCGCGCCCAACCAGGACCAATAAGCAACCAATTGGGCACCGAAGGAGCCCTCAAAAAAAGCAGTGCCGAGCACCCAAAGCACGGCGCCTGCCAAACCACCAAAAAAGCCAGCCCAGGTTTTGCCCGGGCTAATCCGAGCCGCCAAACGCCGGTTGCCCCATTGGCGGCCGACAAAATAGGCTGCTGTATCCGTCACCCAAACCAAGGCCAGCATTGATAGCAGATACCATGCGCCAAAACCATACCACATATGCAGCAAGGCCAACCAGCACACCCCCACGGCAAAGACCCCAAAGATGCTAAGCACCAGGGTATTTGCACGACGGCGCACATAAGCCATTAATAGCAAAAAACCGACGCCAAAAAACCAATAAGCCAACACTGCTGGGCTAATTAACAATAGGGGCTGGGTCCAGTAGGTAGAGAGTTGCCCTAGTTCAAGATAAAAAGCCTGCTCTTGCAAATAAGCCCCATACAGATAATAGGCCAATACCAGCAAAGCAATGGGTAAAGCTGCGCGCACATAGCGCTTGGACATGCTCAAGCGTAACCATTCCCAGGTAGCTGCAGCGGCAAATACGCTCAATAGCCCAGCCAGAGGCCACTTGGGGCCGCTAAACAAGGCCACCAGCAAAATGGCCAATAACACAACCGCTGTGAGTACTCGTTGCTTGAGCATAATATTTAACTGATTTATACCGAAGATAATTGGGCGCTCGTACGTCCAAAACGGCGTTCGCGTGTTCGATACCACTCGAAGGCCGCTTCTAGATGCCCAGCATCAAAATCAGGCCAAAAAGTATCGGTGAAGTACAGCTCAGTATAAGCCAGCTGCCAAATCAAAAAGTTGGATATGCGCTGTTCACCCCCGGTGCGGATGAACAAATCAGGTTCAGGGGCGAAGGCCATGGACAAGTAGGGATGCAGTGAACGCTCATCGAGTTGGGCGGGGTTTTGTGCGAGCCCGGGTTGTTCTGCCAGCAAACGCTGCATGGCTTGCAGAATATCCCAACGCCCTCCGTAATTCGCTGCCACCGTCAAATGCAATTGATCATTGGCCGCAGTCTTGAGCTCGGCCTCGGAAATTAATTGCTGCAACCGGGGCTCAAAAGCGCTAGTATCCCCGATAATTCTTAGCCGGACCCCTTGCTGGCATAGCTTGTCGACCTCTTTTTCCAGTGTTTGCACAAATAAGCGCATCAGTAACGACACCTCGTCCTGGGGCCGACGCCAATTTTCTGAACTAAAAGCAAATAAGGTTAAATAACGCACCCCGGCCTCGCCACAAGCCTGCAGCACGCGACGTACGGTTTGCACCCCGCGCGCATGCCCTGCCGTGCGCGGCAAATAACGTTTGGTGGCCCAGCGCCCATTACCATCCATGATAATGGCAAGATGGCGGGGCACTTGACTGCCTTGAGGTATGGATAAGGTCGAACTAGGCATGTTGGCAACCGGCTGGCAATTAAACGGTCATGACCTCTTCTTCTTTGTTGGCCACCAGGCTGTCTACCTCGGCCACGTATTTATCGGTCAGCTGTTGGATACGATCTTGAAAACGACGATCTTCATCTTCAGAGATGTCTTTGTCCCGTAACATGCGCTTGGATTGATCATTGGCTTCGCGGCGCAAATTACGGATGGCTACCTTGGCCTCCTCGCCTTCAGCACGCACAATGCGAGTTAAATCCTGGCGACGCTCTTCAGTCAGGGGTGGCAAAGGAATGCGCAAGATTTCACCAGCCAAAACTGGGTTAAGACCAAGATCAGATTCGCGAATCGCCTTGTCAACCACCTCTGCCATATGCTTTTCCCACACTTGCACGCTTAAAGTACGGGCATCTACTACGGTAATATTGGCGACCTGGCTCACTGGCACCTCTGAACCGTAGTACTCGACAGTCACGTGATCGAGCAACCCGGTATGAGCACGACCCGTGCGAATTTTGGCCAAACCATTGGTTAGCGCCTCGATAGAGCGCTTCATGCGATCTTCAGTTGATTTGTATATCTCAGAGTGATTCATGATTTTTTCCTGTTGTTTGAATAAACGCCAAGACCCATGGGCATGGCCGCGCCACTAGACATGCACCAATGTGCCCTCGTCTTCACCACAAACAGCACGCGCCAAGGCACCAGGTTTACTGATGGAAAAAACCTTGATCGGCAGCTTTTGATCGCGGCACAAAGCGAAAGCAGTCGCATCCATGACTTCGAGACGACGCACTATGGCCTCATCGAAACTGATACGCTGATAACGGGTGGCCCCAGGGTCTTTGTTGGGATCTGCACTATAGATGCCATCGACTTTGGTCGCTTTGAGAACAATCTCGGCACCCACCTCGGCACCGCGCAAAGCAGCAGCAGTATCAGTAGTAAAAAATGGATTACCGGTGCCGGCCGCGAACACAACAACCTTGCCCTCTTCCAGATATCGCAAGGCTTTGGGCCGAATATAGGGCTCTACCACTTGTTCAATATTAAGTGCTGATTGCACCCGGGCATCAATGCCCTGGTTTTTTAAGGCATCTTGTAATGCCAAGGCATTCATGACCGTGGCCATCATGCCCATATAGTCAGCCGTGGCCCTGTCCATCCCTTGGGCACCTGGCGCAATACCCCGGAAAATGTTTCCCCCCCCTATCACTATGGCAATTTGTACACCCAAGTGAGCTATCTGGGCGATCTCTTCGGTCATGCGCATAATCGTCGCGCGGTTAATCCCAAAAGCATCATCACCCATTAGCGCTTCACCTGATAACTTCAGTAAAACGCGTTGGTATAAGGGGTCGTTCATGGCAGCAAAACTCGTGATTGTGATTATTGGATCTAGTATAGAATACAACACAAGGTGCCACGCAAGGCACCTTGTGATAAAAACAAATTGCTTGAGAAATCAAGAGGATTTTTGTGCAGCAGCCACTTCGGCAGCAAAGTCTTCTTGGCGACGCTCGATCCCCTCGCCAACAACGTAGATGTTGTAGGCCACTACCTCGGCGCCGTTATCCTTCAGCATCTGCTCGACACTCTTCTTGTCATCCTTGACAAAAGCCTGACCCAACAGGGTGGACTCCTGAACAAATTTGTCTACCGTACCGGTGACAATTTTCTCGATGATATGCTCGGGGCGGCCCAGCTCTTT
>Ga0079225_10000144_pt1 | contig 36248 bp, 32 predicted proteins | sample Poulit2012_FD_76344 | JGI IMG/M metagenome (GOLD analysis project Ga0079225, IMG submission 76344) | Agricultural soil microbial communities from Georgia to study Nitrogen management - Poultry litter 2012 | ecosystem: Environmental > Terrestrial > Soil > Agricultural land | place: USA: Georgia... | reverse complement strand
TCGGATTATCGAGCTAGCCCCAGACGGCAGCTTAACGACGCAATTGCAGCGTGTGCCCGATCTGGGCTTTAGCCCTGATCCCGCCAGCACCGGGTATTAATACCACCGTGCCAGATTAGGCAATTAGGCTAGTAGCAACACCATCAATTGGCATGTTTGCAAGGGGCAAATGGGCTATTTATTTTTCGACGAAGGCGCGTTCGATGACGTAATCGCCCTGCTCGCCAACCCCAGGGGAAATTTCAAAGCCGCGTTCATTCAGGCGCTTGGAAATATCATTAAGCATGGCCGGGCTACCGCAGATCATGGCACGGTCGTGCTCGGAATCCAGCACGGGCAAGCCAATTTTTTCGAATAATTCGTTAGAGTCCAGCCAAGAAGTAATGCGGCCTTCGTTAGTGAAGGGTTCGCGGGTAACGGTAGGGAAATAAATCAATTTTTCCCGTACCAGATCGCCAAAGAACTCGTTGTTGGGCAGTTCATCTTGGATGAAGTCGGAATAGGCCAACTCGCTAACGAAGCGCACGCCGTGGATCAACACGATATGCTCAAAGCGCTCGTAGATTTCGGGGTCTTTGATGATGCTCATAAAGGGGGCCAGACCTGTACCGGTGCCAAACAGATAGAGGTTGCGTCCAGGGCGCAAATCATCCACTACCAAGGTACCTACTGGTTTGCGGCTTACAAGAACCTTGTCCCCTTCCTTGATATGCTGCAAACGCGATGTCAATGGCCCGTCAGGCACCTTGATGCTTAGGAACTCAAGGTTTTCCTCGTAGTTGGCACTGACCATGCTGTAGGCGCGCACCAGTGGCTTGCCCTCGATTTCAAGCCCGAGCATGATGAAATGCCCGTTGGAGAACCGCAGACTTTGGTCACGCGTTGTCTTGAAAGAAAACAAGGTGTCATTCCAGTGATGAACACTCAGAACGGTTTCAGTATTATATGCAGCCATGTAACTATCTTTGTTTCAAACAATTAAAGAGTTGCCTCTGATAATACCCTAAAGTGCTTGCAAAACCTAGGGGTTACCCTAGGTTTTGTCTGGCTAAAGTTTAAACTTTAATGTAAATCAAAGTCTAATGCCAACAAAGTTTTTGTCTTGTGGCAATAGATAGACTAACAGGCTTAGCCTGAGAATGACTTTGTTTAGGATCAGTGTTTAGGGTTAATTTGGCCGATTAGTTTGTACTATTTAAAGTTGTAGCCATGAACAAAGGCCCCTGTTTAGGGGCCTTTGTGTTTTTATAGTTAAGCTAGGAAGAATGTTTTGAGCTTGCGCACTTTGTGTGCGCAGCCAATTTTCCAGCCCACTTAACTATCGGCTTTCAAAGTGCCACGGCGCATTTGATCGCGCTCTAGGGATTCAAACAGCGCCTTGAAGTTACCCTCGCCAAAGCCTTCATCCCCCTTGCGTTGGATATATTCAAAAAATACGGGGCCTAATAGGGTTTCTGAAAAAATCTGCAGCAGCAAACGGGGCTGTTCGCCTTCGGTCGTACCGTCAAGCAGGATACCGCGGCTTTGTAAGGCAGAAACATCTTCGCCATGGCCAGGCAGTCTTTCTTCGAGCATTTCATAATAAGTGGCGCTGGGAGCAGTCATCAAGGGGATACCCGATTGGCGCAATTTATCGATAGCTTCGTAGAGATTGTCGGTTAGCAGGGCAATATGCTGAATACCCTCGCCTTGGAAGGCGAGTAAAAACTCTTCAATCTGCCCACCGCCCTCGGCAGCCTCTTCGTTAAGCGGAATGCGAATCTTGCCATCGGGGGCAGTCATGGCACGCGAGGTCAGGCCAGTATATTCGCCCTTGATATCGAAATAACGAATTTCGCGGAAGTTAAAAAGGCGTTCGTAGAATTCAGCCCAGTAATCCATGCGGCCGCGATACACATTATGTGTGAGGTGATCGATAATTTTGAAACCATGGCCAATAGGATGGCGATCTACCCCAGGCAGGTATTCAAAATCGATATCATAAATAGAACGCCCTTCTTCGTAGCGATCAATCAGATATAGCGGCGCCCCCCCAATACCTTTAATGGCGGGCAGTCGTAGTTCCATCGGGCCGGTGGGTATGTCTATGGGCCTGGCACCCAGTTCTAACGCGCGCTGATAGGCTTTTTGGGCATTTTTGACGCGAAATGCCATGCCGCAGGCGGCAGGCCCATGTTCACGAGCAAAATGCCAGGCATCGCTTTCTGGTTCGCGGTTAACAATAAAGTTAATATCCCCTTGGCGGTATAGGGAGACATCTTTGGAACGGTGTCGGGCGATCTCGGTAAAGCCCATGTTTTCAAAAAGCGTTTCGAGTTGCCCGCCCTCTGGGCTGGAAAACTCGACAAATTCAAAGCCATCCAAACCCATCGGATTGTCGAACAAATCGGTCATAGAAAAGCTCCTGTTAAATGCAGCCCAAGGGAAAGTGGGCATGGAATGGGGCAATGTGATGTAAGCTTAATTTCTAAATTTACAATAAACAATAAATGATTAATGTAAGTGCTTACCCTTAGTTGAATGGATACCCAAGAAAGGACTCTGCCCGGAGCTTTAACAGTCAGTAGTTAGCTAGCGGAATGACCAGGTTAGCCTGCACCCTATTGCGGGCATTCCGCATTGCTGAGGTTCGGGCTTTGGATTATGGTAACGTTACATTGTCACTGAATGACCATACGGATCACTTATGAGCAGCGCCTCAATCAAAAAGAAAAACTTCGCGGGTAAAAGACGGCCCCAACAGGAGCGCAGTAGAACTACGCAACGCAAAATCATTGCCTCGGCAATAGAAATATTGCAGGAACAGGGCTACCATAAAACCCGCCTGCAGGATATTGCCCATGGGGCCCAGCTCACCTTGGGGGCGTTGCAGCATCAATTTGGCAATAGGCAGGTGCTGATGGAACAGGTGGTTGACGAGGTCATGGCCCCTTTGGCCCGCTTGACTGCCGGTTGGCCGGTTAATGCCTTGCAGTTGCCCTTAAGCGAGCGTGCCCACGAGTTTGTGCGCAGTGCCTGGGACAATGTGTATGGCACCCCCCGCTATTTGGCCGCCTGGAGCATGTTTTTTGGTGCTCACCAGACCAGCCTGTTTGAACGCATCGAGGCCCATCGGGCGGTTCATGATCCCATCTATAACGCTCATTTTATCGAGACCTTTCCCGAGGTCGTGGCCCATCACACCCAACCAGCCCAGTTTGCCGAAATTATTTTTGCTTCTTTGCGGGGCATGGCGGTGATGCGTTTATTTGAACATCAGCCCGAGGATCTAGAACAGCGACTGGCACTGTTGGCGGAACAAATTGTACAGGCAGGCCAAACAACGAAAAGGGTTTCTTAGACAGCCAATGGCTAGCTTATAGTCATTAAAAACCAATGGCCGTCTTATTGTGATCAAAGGCTGTAGTACAAGTCAAACTCGACCGGATGCGGGGTTATTCTGAGCCGGTCCACTTCTTGGCGCTTAAGCTCGATAAAAGCATCAATGAGGGTGTCTGAAAACACCCCGCCCCGGGTTAGAAAGGCGCGGTCCTGATCCAGGCTATCTAAAGCTTGCTCGAGCGAATGACATACTGTTGGGATTTGCGCGTCCTCTTCAGGAGGCAGGTCATATAAATTTTTATCTGCCGGATCACCTGGGTGTATTTGGTTTTCAATACCATCCAGGCCCGCCATTAACAAAGCGCTAAAGGCCAGATACGGGTTGGCCATGGGATCGGGGAAGCGGGCCTCAACACGGCGCGCCTGCGGGCTGTTGACATAGGGAATTCGAATAGAGGCCGAACGGTTGCGGGCGGAATAGGCAAGTTTGACGGGGGCTTCGTAATGAGGCACCAGGCGTTTATAAGAATTGGTGGTAGGATTGGTCAGGGCATTCAGCGCGCGCGCATGCCGGATAAGGCCGCCGATATAGTATAAAGCCATATCAGATAGCCCCCCATAACCGCTACCAGAAAAGAGGTTCTCCCCTGCTTTCCAGATCGATTGGTGCACATGCATGCCAGAACCACTTTCACCAAAAATGGGTTTGGGCATAAAAGTGGCTGTTTTACCGTAAATATGAGCCACATTAAAAATGGTGTATTTGAATATTTGGTTCCAGTCGGCCCGCTCTACCAAGGTTGAAAAGCGGGTGCCTATTTCCAACTGCCCTGCTGCAGCTACTTCATGGTGATGCACTTCAACGGGTACCCCTTGTTGCTCAAGCAGCAGGCTCATTTCCGAGCGCATATCCTGATAAGCATCCACCGGGGGTACGCGGCTATAGCCACCTTGGTGTCCGGGCCGATGGCCAAGATTTCGTGCGCCGCCGCGGTTGCGGCTCGCCCAAGGGGCGGTATCGGTCGAAATCTCGATAAAGCTGCCCGCTGCATCATTGCCCCAGCTTACCCCATCAAAAACAAAAAACTCGGGCTCAGGGCCAAAATAGGCAGTATCACCTAATCCGGTGCTGCGCAAATAAGTTTCCGCCCTTTTGGCCAAGGAACGGGGATCGCGTTCATAGCCATTGAGATCGATGGGATCGACGATATCGCAGCTGAAAATGACTGTGCGCTCTTCACGGAAAGGGTCCAGGCGCTGGCTTTGAATATCGGGCATCAATAACATGTCCGAGGCTTCTACCCCTTTCCATCCTGGCATCGAGGAGCCGTCGAAGGGAATGCCGCTTTCAATGCTGTCTACGGTAAAGCGTTCTGCGGGCAGGCTGAGATGGTGCTCGCGACCAAGTAAATCGGTAAAACGGCAGTCAACAAAAGCAACATCGTTTTCAGCAAGATAAGCAATCACATTTTCAGGGTTAGACATGAACACTCCAACAAGGGGCTGCAGGCAAAGGGCCTAAGAACCAAAGACCAATTCTAAAACATTTCCCTCAAAGCATTGGAGGAAAAATCTAATTGTTTTCATTTAAGAACAAGCTTTGCAAATCGGTCAGAAAACGCCATCCCAATTCAGTGGCTTGCAAGCGATCCAGGCGGTCTACCATCAGGCCCTTTTCAATGGCTTGACGCCATGGTTTGGCAATCATGTGTTGATTTAAGCCAGTATGACCAGTGAAATACTCAATGGGCACCCCTTTTTTTAGTCGGAGGGCATTGAGCATAAACTCGAAAGGCAATTCTGGTACGGGTACTGTGTATTGTTCAGCAAGAGGGTTTTTTTGCCGGTCACTAGCAGCTGCCATCCAGCTGTAGGGGTTGCTTAGCCGTACTTCGCGCACAATTTTATCAGGAAAAGACAACTTGCTGTGGGCCCCTGGGCCAATGCCCAGATAGTCGCCGAAGGTCCAGTAATTGAGATTATGTTGGCCATAAAAGCCCTGCTTGGCAAAGGCAGATACCTCGTAGTGCTCAAAGCCTGCTGCTTCGACCAGCTCGATAATGCGATCGTGCATCAGGTAGCTGTCCTCTTCGCTGGGCAAAGGAGGTGGGTATTTGGCGAATACCGTATTGGGCTCGAGCATCAGATGATAGATGGATAAATGGTTAACCCCGGTATCAATGGCCTCTTGCACCCCTTGCAGGCAGTCTTCTATGCCCTGTTGTGGCAAGGCATACATCAGATCCATATTGACTTGCTCAACCGCCTGGATGGCGGCATCGATGGCTTGTCGGGCCTGGGTGGCATCATGAATGCGGCCAATGGCCTGCAGGACTTGATCATTAAAACTTTGCACGCCAATGGATAAACGCGTGACACCGGCTTGGCCATAGTCATGGAAGCGCTGGGCCTCGCTGGCGCCAGGGTTGGCCTCCAAGGTGACTTCCGCCCCAGGTGTCAAAGGCAGAAGGGCCCGCACCAGGCTCAGTGCCTTGTGGATGAAATCTGCACTCATGAGACTGGGCGTGCCACCGCCAAAAAATATGGTTTGGACGGTGCGCCCCCAAATAGAGGGCAACGCCCGTTCGAGATCGAGTTCTAGTGCTTGTAAAAAAGCTTTTTCAGGCAAAATCTCGGGGGCCACATGGGCATTGAAATCACAATAAGGGCAGCGGCGTACACACCACGGCAGGTGGATATACAGGCTCAGGGGAGGTAGCGTGCTAAAGCGCGGCTGGTCTTGGCGACGCGCGCGGATAATCTGTACCGTTTGACTCATGATGCGATGCTGTCGGTGATGGGCTGGCAGGAAAGTTGGGTCAGTAGTTGTTTTAGTGCCTGGCCACGGTGGCTATGCCGGTTTTTTTCCTCTTCGCTTAACTCTGCCACGGTGCAAGCCTGCTCGGGGAGCCAAAACAAGGGGTCATAGCCAAAGCCTCGATCTCCTCGGGGCTCATGGGCAATTTCGCCCCACCATAGGCCTTGAGCAATTAATGGCAAAGGATCCTGCGCATGACGCACCAAAGCCAGTACGGCCACAAAACAGGCGCGTCTGTTATCGATGCCCTGCATCTGCTGCAGCAAATATTGATTGTTATCCGCATCACCCTGCCCGGCTTGGTACATGGCGGCATATCGCGCAGAATGCACACCAGGCTGGCCAGCCAATGCCGGTACGCTTAAACCAGAATCATCAGCCAACGCGGGCAGTCCTGTCATTTCACTGGCATGACGGGCCTTGGCCAGGGCATTTTCTACAAAGCTTGGATGAGGTTCTTCAATTTCGCTAACCTGAAACGCCTTTTGCGGTTCTAGTTGGTAACCCAAAGGGGTCAGCAAAGCAGTGAATTCTTTTAATTTGCCGGCATTATTTGAGGCCAATACCAAGGTCTGTGGTGATGGGTTCATTGTGTTCCAAACATTCAAGTTAACAATCCAGGGCGAGGAAAAACCATTCGAGAGCCCCGCCAACAGGCAATCTTAGAACTGCAAGCCTTTTTGTTCCTGCAGACAACGTTTTTGCAAGGTGAATAAGTGTTGAATGCCTCCTTGGGCGATATCCAGCAACTGTATGACCTCAGTACGGGCAAATGGGGCTTGTTCAGCGGTGCCCTGGATTTCAATAAAGTGCATGTCGTCATTCATGACAATGTTGACATCGGCATCGCAGGCAACGTCTTCTTCGTAGTCTAGATCCAAGCGCACCTCGGTGCCAAAAAGCCCTACAGACACAGCGGCTACCTGATGACGTAAGGGGTTGCGTTCCAATACCCCTTGTTCCAGCAACCGGTTAACCGCCAACGCAGCGGCGACCCAGGCCCCCGTAATGCTGGCACAACGCGTGCCCCCATCAGCTTGCAATACATCACAGTCAATTTGCAGGGTGCGTTCTCCAAGCATGTTTAGATCAAAGGCCGCGCGCAGACTGCGGCCAATTAGGCGTTGTATTTCTTGGGTACGGCCACTTTGCTTGCCTCGTGCCGCCTCGCGGGCAGAGCGGGTATGCGTGGCCCGCGGCAGCATGCCATACTCTGCCGTCACCCAGCCCTGCTCTTCTCCTTTTAAAAAAGGAGGCACCTGTTCTAAAACCGTTGCGGTGCATAAAACATGGGTATACCCCATTTTTATCAGCACTGAGCCTTCTGCGTAGCGATTGACGCCCAGCTCTAACGCCACTTTGCGCAAAGCGTCAAGAGCTCGGCCTTGGGCGCGGGCAGGCAATGCCAAGGATGATTGGTCTTTCATAAGGATCCCTATCAGTAAAAAAACGTCAGCCAGACACTCATTGTACGCCATTCAGGGCTTTAAGCCGGGTCGAAAAAGCAGGTACAATGACGGCAATTATTCTATGCTGGCCGGTTGGCCAGGCTTTTCTTAGGCGTTAAGGCATCCTAATGACCATCTATAGTATGACTGCTTTTGCTCATGCCCGTGTAGAGCATGAGCACACTCTAATTCAGCTCGAAATGCGCAGCGTCAACAATCGCTACCTGGATTTGCATCTGCGTATGCCCGATGAGTTGCGTTTCTTCGAGCCTCGGCTACGCGAAATGGTGGCTGGCCACGTGCGGCGCGGCAAGCTTGAGCTTAGAATGCAGTTGCAACGCACCCCCCTGTCCAATAACCAGGGCCTGGCTCCAGCTTTTTTAGAGCAAATCAAAGAGCAGTTAAGCCATATTCGCGCGATCTTGCCCGATACGGCAGGGCCCAGTTACGAGATGCTTTTAAACCTGTCAGCGCAGCATAGCAGTCCTGATCAACATCAGTGGCAGCCCGTACTCGAGCAGTTGCTACAAGAAGCCTTAGATCAACTGCGGAATAACAAACAGCGTGAGGGGGCGCGCTTGGCTCAGGCCATGCAAGATTATGCCGAGCAAATGAGCGTTCAGATCGAACGTGCCAAGGCCTTGCTGCCCCAGGTGATGGCCGACTACCAAAACAAGGTGACCCAACGGTTGCGCGAATCACTGGAGCAGGCTAGTCCTGAAGGGTTGCAATATATCAGCGGTGAAGAGCTTGGTGCCCGTTTGGCACAAGAGGCTTCCCTGTTTTCGATGCGCATCGACGTTGCTGAAGAGCTGACCCGGCTTGAGGCTCATGTTGCTGAACTGGGCTATTTGCTGGGACAGCCCTCTGCTCACCAAAAACCCGCATCTGGGCAGCGCAGCAAAGGGGGCAGCCTGGGTAAACGGCTGGATTTTTTATGCCAGGAAATGAACCGCGAGGCCAATACCCTAGGCTCCAAAGCGGGGGCCATAGAGCTAACCCAAATTGCCATTGAGCTAAAATTACTGATCGAACAGTTGCGCGAGCAAGCCCAGAATATCGAATAAAAAAAGCACGGTGCTTGTGGCACCGTGCTTTTCTTTACCTAAGCAGAGCTGTTTTTAGCGCTGCACATCGGCAAACTCTTGACGCAGTTTTTTGGCTGCGTTAACCATGGCTTCAAGCGCAGGGCGAGTCTCTTCCCAGCCACGGGTTTTGAGGCCGCAGTCCGGGTTGACCCAAAGACGCTCAACGGGGACCTTCTTGGCAGCGCGCTGCATGAGCTCGACCATCCAGTCTTTGTTGGGCACCAAGGGCGAGTGAATGTCGTAGACCCCGGGGCCAATGTCATTGGGATAATGGAAGTCTTCGAAAGCATCCAGCAGTTCCATGTTGGAGCGCGAGGTTTCAATGGTGATGACATCAGCATCCAAAGCAGCGATGGACTCCATGATGTCGTTAAACTCTGAATAGCACATATGAGTGTGGATCTGGGTGGTAGGCTTAACCCCACCGCAGGAGATCTGGAAGCAATCTACTGCCCAACGCAGGTAGTCAGCCCAGTTTTCTTTTCTTAGTGGCAGACCTTCGCGAATGGCTGGCTCATCAACCTGAATGGCTTTGATGCCGGCAGCTTCCAAATCAAGCACCTCATCACGCAATGCCAGGGCAATTTGTCGGCATGTGTCTTCGCGCGGCTGATCATCGCGCACAAAAGACCACTGCAACATGGTGATGGGCCCAGTCAGCATGCCCTTGACGGGTCGATCGGTCAGGCTCTGTGCGTATTTGGCCCATTCAACCGTCATGGGAGCAACGCGGACTACATCACCATAAATGATGGGTGGTTTCACACCACGTGAGCCGTAGCTTTGTACCCAGCCATTTTGGGTGAAGGCATAGCCGCCCAGCAGTTCGCCAAAGTATTCCACCATGTCATTGCGCTCGGCCTCACCGTGCACCAGCATGTCAATATCCAGCTCTTCCTGGGCGCGGATGACTTCGGCAATTTCCTTTTGGATAGCTTCCTGGTAGGCAGCATCGCTAAGCTCGTGATCACGCCAAGCGCGGCGTAATGCTCGGACTTCTTTGGTCTGGGGGAAGGAGCCGATGGTGGTGGTTGGGAACAAAGGCAGTTTGAGATCGGCCTGTTGCAGCGCTTGGCGCTCGGCAAAGGGCTCGCGCTCGCGCTTGATGCTGTCAAGCTTGGCAAAACGCTCGGCCACTTCAGGGCGATGAATGCGCGTTGATGTGCGGCGGTTTTCCAATGCTTTTGTGCTGTCAGCGATACGTTCTTTTTGTGCCTCGGTAGCGTTGTCTTCCAGCAAAGCCTTGATCAGTGCCAGTTCTTCGAGCTTTTGGTTGGCAAAAGCAAGCCAGCTCTTGAGCTCGGGATCGAGCAGGGTTTCTTCATTCAAGTCCACGGGGCTAAGCAGGAGCGAGCACGAAGGGGCGAGCCACAAACGGCTACCCAATTGCTGCTGCAAAGGCTTGAGGCGATCTGCAATCGCTTGGACATCGCTACGCCATACGTTGCGGCCGTCGATGACGCCGGCGGAAAGAATTTTGTTCTCGCCCAGACGCTCAACAAAGGCATCCAACTGTTCGGGGGCACGGATCAAATCCAAGTGTATCCCTGCCAAGGGCAGCTTCATCAGAGGGTCGGCGTACTCGCCTACCCCTTCGAAGTAAGTGGTTAGCAAGAGGGGTACCCCTGCGTCGGCCAGACGGGTAACGCTTTTTTCAACGGCTTGTACCCAGGCTTCGGGCAGTTTTAGGCCCAGAGCAGGTTCTTCAAGCTGGATATAGCCTACCCCTTCAGCCTTCAGACGCTCGATGATTTCGACATAGGCGGCCAACAACTTGTCGAGCAGCTTAAGTTTCTTTTCATCAGCGGGGCCATCAACAAAGGCTTCGCCCTTGCTCAAATACAAAAAGGTCACGGGACCAACCAGTGCTACCTTGATTTGGTCATGAATGGCTTTGGCTTCTTTGACCTGATCAAACAGATCAGTTTTAACCAGACGGAATTCCTGGTTTTCATCCAATTCAGGCACAATGTAGTGATAGTTGGTATCAAACCATTTGGTCATTTCGCAGGCAACGGCCTTGCCGTCTGCGCCATCGTAACCACGCGCCAGGGCAAATAATAGATCCAGTTGGCCTTTGGCATCGGTGGCCTTTTCGCGGACTGAGGCAAAACGCTCGGGGATGATATCCAACAAGGTGGTCAATTCCAGCACATGGTCGTACCAGGCAAAATCGCCAACAGTCAGCCATTCGATGCCTGCATCAGCCTGGGTTTGCCAATGGTGGGTGCGCAGGGTCTTGCCGGTTTGCAGCAAGTCTTGGGCGCTGGATTTGCCACCCCAGTAACTTTCAAGGGCACGCTTGAGTTCGCGGTGCCGACCAATACGTGGGTAGCCTAGGTTATGAATAATGCTCATATAAATATACGTTGTTAAGTTAAGCGTGGAAACAGAGAAACGGTTAAGTACATAAAAATCTTGTTATTATTATGCCTAAGGGCAGGCAAAATAAAAAATCAAATCCTACAACCATAACATGAATAAAATTCATTCATATGCTGGAAATTAAACATTTTGAGACTCTATGCGCCATTCGCGATACCGGCAGCTTACAAGAAGCGGCCGAGGTATTGCATGTTACCCAATCTGCCCTCTCGCACCAATTGCGCGATCTGGAAGAGCGTTTGGGGCTTAAGCTGCTGAATCGTCGTACCCGCCCGGCTCGGCTGACCACGGCTGCACGACGCATTTTGGCCTTAGCCGATGAGGTATTGCCGCGCATTGCAGCTACAGAGCGCGAACTAAAAAGCCTGGCCCAAGGGAAAAGTGGGCGCCTTTATTTGGCCATTGATTGTCATTCTTGCTTTCAATGGTTAATGCCTGCACTGGATAGTTTTAGAAAAAAATGGCCTGAAATCAGCCTTGATCTCTCAGCTGCTTTTTCCTTTGCCCCGCTACCGGCACTGATTCGGGGCGATCTGGATTTGGTCATCACTTCAGACCCGCAAGAGTTAAATGGCATCGAATACACCCCCCTGTTTCGCTATGAATTGGTGGCGGTGCTGGGCAGCCAACACCCTTTATTGGCTTCCAAATACCTTAAGCCCAGTCAATTTGGTGCCTATACACTGATTACTTATCCAGTAGCACGCGAACGACTAGACATTTTTACCCAGTTTTTAGACCCCGAGGGCGTTGAACCGGCTGAGCTACGCCAAGCCGAGCTTACCCCCATGATTATTCAACTGGTGGCCAGTCACCGCGGGATCACTGCCCTGCCCAATTGGGCCGTAGATGAATATTTGGCTGCCGGGTGGTTGCAAACACGGCCCCTGGGCCCTGACGGAATATGGCGGACCTTATACGCGGCCAAGCGCAGCGAGGACAAAGAGGCCAAATATGTGCGCGAATTTTTGCAGCAGGCTCGTGAAACCTGTTTTGAACATCTGCAAGGAATACTGCCTGCCTGATACGCTTAACGATTGACTGCCATAGGGGCAGTTTGGCGCGGAAGATCAAGATTGCGCATAATTGCCAAGGTGGCCTCTGCCTGGTTAAGGGCATAAAAATGCAGCCCTGGTGCGCCCATATCGATTAGGTCCGCGCACAAACGGGTGGCAATCTCGATGCCAAAATCACGAATGGAACGGCGGTCATCCCCAAAATCTTCTAAGCGCAATTGTATCCAGCGCGGCACGTCGGCACCGCACATTTTGGAAAAGCGCAGTATTTGTTTGGCATTGGTAATGGGCATAATACCCGGGATGACAGGTATGTTAGCGCCCAGCTTTTCGCTACGTTCGACAAAGTCTGCATAAGCAGCGGCATTAAAGAAATACTGCGTAATGGCAGCATCTGCCCCGGCATTGGCCTTGTCAATATAATGCTGTAAGTCGACAGCAAAGCTTTCTGCCTCGGGGTGCATCTCGGGATAAGCCGCAACATACAAGGCAAAATAATCATCAAAATGTTTTTTGATGAAAGTAACCAGATCACGGGCATAGCGCATGGGTCCGTCAAAGGCACCCATGCCCGAGGGAATATCACCACGCAAGACAACCAGACGGCGCACGCCGATGGATTGATAATGCTTGAGCAGCGATAACAAGGTGGCCTGATCGGTGCCAATGCAGGATAAATGTGGAACCACTTCAAAGCCCAGTTTTTGTAATGACTCCAGGGTTTGGACTGTTCCTGTTTGGGTGGAGCCCCCTGCCCCAAAAGTAACGCTGATAAATTCCAGGCCTGAGCCCATCAAGGATTTGGCCGCACGTAGTAGGCGCTCACGTGCCGGAATGTCACGGGGCGGAAAAAACTCTGCGCTTAAACTAAATGAACTCATGATTGTCTCGGGATAATGCGATAACGCTGGGCCAACCGGCTTTTAATACGTAGCTTGAGGCCAATATTCGCGTTAGGGTGATGGTCAATTAAAAAGGATTTTGTTTGATGGGTTTTATTTAATATTATTCATGGTAAACGAGGTCAGACAAAATGAAAAATGGATGTTTTCAATATTAAAATGAAATATATTCATACTGACCCTTTAATTCGATAAAAGCAGCTCGGTGCTCCAACGACAAGCACCATGAGGTCACAAAGCAACAAAAACAAATAAAGAGTAAAAAATATAGTTTTAGTTGGCTTTTGGTTTGCATGCCCTGATCAAAGGCTGCTATAATTTTCGCCGATTACAAGCTAAGGAGAAACTGCAGTGGATACAGAACCTGGTGAAAGTCGCCGTATGTTTTGCGGCCGCGATATTTGTTAGGATTTCCCCGCTCTGTATGCTGCGTATCCTGACAAATGGTTGTTAGGGTATTTCTCTATCTTCACCTACCTTTCACATTGTCTTGTTTAGGCCCTGGCAGAGGGCCACGCATTTCCTTGACATGAAATGCATCAATGTGAAACGGCGCAAAGCTTAACCGGCCCATTTTTCCGCTTTCTATATCCTGGACTGGCACCCGCTTGGTGCTGGTCGTTCTGCTTTCCGGTCAGCCCGGGGCTAGCCTTCTGTTTTTCTTTTTTTGCAATCAGTTTTAAACGCCTGAAAAAATAAAAGGAAACTGATATGGAACTCGATCTCATCCTGCAAGAGGTACAAACGGCTGCGGCAAATAACGATTGGCAAAGCGGCATGGAGCTTTTGCGACCTTTGCCGGTGCCTGATTTGGCCTCGATTTTAAGCGAGCTGGATGCGGATACGGCACTAAATTTTTTGCGTCGTTACCCCGCCAAAGAGCAATCGAGTATTTTTGGCTATATCAATCCTGCCAAGCAGTCGGCTTTAGCGGAATTAATGAGCCGCTCTGAGCTGACTCAACTTTTTACCTTGATGGATCATGATGAACGGGCTGACCTTTATAACCGTTTGTCAGAGGAAGAGCGGCTAAGCATTTTGCCTGGGCTGGCCCATGCCGAGCGCGAAGATATCCGCCAACTGGCCAGTTATGAAGAAGGTACTGCTGGCGCCATCATGACCTCGGCCTATATCAGTTTATCGGGGCAGCTAACCGCCACCGAGGCTTTGCAGCGCATTCGCCAAGAAGCCCCTGATGCCGAGACCATTTACCAAATTTACATCATCGATGAGCAGCGTCATTTAATTGGTACGATTTCATTGCGAGATCTGCTGCTTGCACCGCCCCATCAACGGCTTAGCCAAATGATGGTGACCGATGTCATCCATTGCCGGGTCAATGATCCCCAAAGCGAGGCAGCCCATTTTATTGCCCACTACGATTTGATCTCTTTGCCTGTGGTCGATGAGGACAATAAATTGGTCGGGATTATCACCCATGATGATGCCCTGGATGTCACCCAAGAAGAAAGCACCGATGACCAAATGCGTTTGGGGGCGGTTGATGGTGACCCCACTGTTTCACTCAAGGAAGCTACCATCGGCACGCTCTACCGGATGCGTGTGTTCTGGTTGGTTATTTTGGTATTCGGTAATATATTTTCTGGTGCTGGTATTGCCTATTTTGAAGGGCTGATTGAAAGCATGGTGGCCCTGGTTTTCTTTTTACCCTTGCTGGTTGATAGTGGTGGGAATGCTGGTTCGCAAAGCGCAACGCTAATGGTTCGGGCGCTGGCCACCGGTGAAGTCCGTATGCGTGATTGGTTTCTGATGCTTAGCAAAGAGGTCACCGTAGCCTTTTTGCTGGGGATCAGCATGGCCGCAGCGGTCTCCCTGCTGGGTTTGGTGCGCGGTGGGCCCGAGCTGGCCCTGGTAGTGGCCATCACCATGGTGTTAATTGTTCTGGTGGGCAGCCTCATCGGCATGTCGTTGCCCTTTGTGCTGACCCGCTTCAAGCTGGATCCTGCTTCGGCCAGCGCACCGCTGATTACCTCGATCTGCGATGCGGCTGGGGTATTGATCTACTTTAATGTGGCCAATATTATTTTGGACTTGGCCGTCTAGTTCTGCTGTACCGTTCAGCTGTACCGAACAGCCGCACAGAACAGGTTTCAAAGCGCTTTAGGCGGAAGGCCGCTTCAAGCCAAAATGTTCGCGCAGGGTGCTGCCTTGGTACTCTTTGCGAAAGAGGCCGCGCTTTTGCAATAGGGGCACTACCTGTTCGATAAAATCAGTCAGGCTGTCAGGCAAGGCTGGCGGCATAAGGTTAAAGCCGTCAGCCCCTTCGTTAACAAACCAGTATTCCATCTGATCAGCGATTTCTTCGGGGGTGCCCACCATGGTGCAATGCCCCCCTCCCGCGGCCAAACGGCCCAATAGCTCACGTACCGTGGGCTGTTCCGTTTCAATGATTCTAAGGATGGTCATATAGCGACCTTTGGGGCCTGTAAATTCTTCAAGCGGTGGCAACTTGGGAACAGGTTCGTCCAGAGCCCACTGGCTGCAATCCTGCCCGATGTACTGGCCTAATTGATAAAGACCAGCTTCGGTGGGCAATAATTCATCAAGCATGCGGCGCTTAGCGCGTACTTCGTCCTGACTAGCGGCGACGTAGGTTACCAACCCCGGTAATATCAAGGGTTTGAAGCCTGGCCGATATTGGGCCACCCGGCGCTGAATATCCCGGTAATAGCGCTGTGCCGCCGGCAGATCATAAGCGACAGCATAAATGGCCTCGGCATAACGGGCGGCCAGATCGCGCCCGGGCTCAGAGGAACCCGCCTGTATTAGCACGGGGTGTCCCTGTGGGGCGCGTGGCAAGGTCAACGGACCATCAACAAGGAAATGCTTGCCGTCATGGTTAATGGGCTGCACCTGTTCAGGATCTGCGTACATGCCTTGGCGGTCTCGGGTCAGGGCTTGGTCCGACCAAGAGTCCCATAGTTGCTGCAATACCTGGATAAACTCCTCAGCACGCTCATATCGTTCAGCATGGGGGGGCATGGCAGGATAGCTATAGTTGCGTGCTTCAACGTCATACATTGAGGTCACAATATTGCAGCCTACCCTACCCTTGGACAAATGGTCGATGGAAGCCAGCATGCGGGCAGCCATAAAGGGGTGGTAAAAAGTGCTGGATACGGTGCTGATCAAGCCAATGCGCTCGGTGGCTGCAGCCAGGGCGCTTAAAGTGGTCAGGGGTTCGACAAACCAGCGCGGACCGTCGGCAACATTAAAATTATATTGGCCATCAGCAAAAAATATGGCGTCAAATTTAGCGGCCTCGGCCTGTTGGGTGAGCTCGATGTAATAATCAACATCGCCCAGCCTTTCGACGTTAGATTGAGGGTGCCGCCACGCTGCCTGGTGGTGGCCACAACCCATGATGAACAAATTAAGATGCAGTTGACGCGTCATTGTTTTACCAAGCCTCCATCAACAATCAGGTTTTGTCCAGTTACCGCCCGGGCCCAAGGTGAAGCAAAAAACAAAACGGCATCTGCCAATTCGGCAGGTGTGGTTACTCGCTGCAAAGGGGTATTGGCGGCGATAAGCTCAAAAACCGCATCTGGGGTTGCAGCCGAGGCATCTGTAGTGCGCAACAAGCCACCAGATACCATGTTGGCCGTAATGCCTTTGGCACCAAGCTCTTGAGCCAGGGTACGGGTCAAAGACAGTAATGCTGCCTTGGCTGCGGTGTAGTCGTGATAAGGCACAACGGGGTTTTGTACCAGGTTGGTACCGATGGAGATAATGCGCCCAAAACCCAGCTGGCTCATTCCCTGTAGGGTAGCCTGGGCGGTATTTAGTGCGCTTTTCAGGCCGCCCATTTGTTGCTCCATGCGCGCCCAGGGTAATTCATCGGCTTTAGGGCGGGCATCGCCGTCAAAACGAAATTCGGGCAGTGCGTTATTGACCACCGTCGTGATGGGATGCCCAAAGTGCTGCTCAGCCTGTGCCACCAATTGTTTAACAGCCTGTGGGTCGCGCACATCTGCCCCCAAGGCAATGGCTCTTGAGCCTAATGAGTCGGCTAGTGCCTCAGCGGCAGCCTGGCTTTGGTAGTAATTGACGATGACCCTCGCCCCCTCACGGTGAAAGGCGCGGGCCAGCTCGGCGCCCAACCCTCGGGCGGCGCCAGTGATCAAGACCACTTGTTCGGCAAAGGTCAAGGAAGATGTTTGGGACATAAAAAAAAGCCTCGTGAATTGAGGCGAAGGACTGTAGCGACTAAGGACATGACTGTTTTGCATGTCAGCGCAGGACATCCCTTCGCCAGTATGAACTGGATCAGGTTCAACGGGTGTGCTCTCAGCCTTGGTCTTTGGGCCTGCGCGGTTTAGCTGCATGGCTGCGCAAAGTTTGCAGCGGGTTTGCAGTAACATGGTCGGCCTGCCATGCTTTGCGCATGACTACCAAGACACCCCGTGTCTGTACCAATCAAGCGTGGCCCTCTGTGGGCAGGCCCGATTAGTGTGTGTTAACTTAACTGAAATAAAGAAAAAAAGCAAAATGCGCACTTTGTTTGCCCGATGATGATACCTATAGACAAGGTGGCCGTTCTGTATTATTTTTGGTACGTGGCTTATCCTAAAAAAACCCTGCAGCAACGGAACTTATGCCTGAGTCTTCACCATTTTTCTTAACTCGCCTCGCCCAGTCTGCGACGGCTCTTTTCGTGGGTAGTGTTGTGCTGTGCTCGGCGGTTCAGGCACAAACAGCTTCTGCGCCCCAATATCATGCCCCTTATTTGGCTTACGTAGAAAACCTGCAGCCAATAACAGCGGTCGCTACCCCCCCTTCTCCAGCCCAGTACATTGACTTGCCCGCTGCCAATCTGCACTCGCAAGTGGCTTATGTGTATGACCTCGACCAACAAGAGGCCCTCTACGAAAAAAACAGTGACCTGGTGCGCCCCATCGCTTCCATTACCAAAGTAATGACAGCCATGGTAGTGCTGGATGCCCAGCAAGATCTCGATGAGCTCATTGAAATTACCCAGGCTGATATTGATAGCCTGAAGCATACACGTTCGCGCTTGCGCGTGGGCTCTAAACTTAGCCGTGCGGAATTACTGCACCTGGCCCTAATGTCTTCGGAAAATCGGGCAGCTAGTGCCCTGGGGCGTAATTACCCCGGCGGCCTGCCCGCTTTTGTGCGCGCCATGAATGAAAAAGCCCGTGCTTTGGGCATGCGCCAAAGTCAGTTTGTAGAGCCCACTGGTTTATCCAGTGAAAACCGTGCTTCGGCTCCTGATTTAGCCAAAATGTTGCAGGCGGCTGCCCAATATCCCCTGATACAACAATACTCAACCAGCAATGGTCATTTGGTCAGCCCCAATCCTGGCCAGCAACTACAATACGTCAATACAAACCGTTTAATTAAAAACCAAGACTGGCGCATCCAGATATCAAAAACAGGGTTTATTAATGAAGCAGGACGCTGCCTGGTCATGCATACCACCATTAACGGCCGTAATCTGGCGGTGGTGTTCTTGAATGCTCAGGGGCGTTATTCAGGCATGGGCGATGCCAGCCGGGTGCGTCAAGCCTTTGAGCGCCAGCCTGCCCTGATTGCTGCGCGTTAACTACGCTGTATTTATGTGTATTGCTTATCTCAGATTTCAACCGGGTGCTGCTTATCCATTTATTGTGGCTGCCAATCGAGACGAATTTCATGCGCGCCCGGCGCAAGTAGCCCACTATTGGGCTGACCAGCCTGAAATACTGGCTGGACGCGACCTGGAAGCTGGGGGCACCTGGCTGGGAATTAACCCCAGGCAACAACGTTTCGCCTTGGTCACCAATTATCGTGAGCCCCAACAAGGCCAACCCCCAGCAGCCATCAGTCGAGGTCGCCTGGTCCAGGATTTTTTAACGGGAAACCAATCGGTCAGCCGCTATTTAGAAACTATTCAGGCGCAGCATTCTGCCTACGCTGGCTTTAACCTGTTGGTGGGACAATACCTGGCCCAAGCTGAGGCCACCCTGGGTTATTACAGTAATCGGTCCCCTGAGGGGCCACAGTTGTTGCCCCCTGGCGACTATGTGCTGTCCAATCACTTGCTCAACAGTCCCTGGCCCAAAACCACAAAGCTGGCTCAGCATATGGATCAGGCTTTGCAAACGCGTTCCGAGCCCAAAGCTGAGTCTTTGCTGGCTGCCCTGCACGACACTGCCCCGGCCCCTGAAGACGAACAGCCCGATACTGGCTTAAGCCCAGAGCTGGAAAAACGCCTGAGCAGCATATTTATTGTTAGCCCTGATTATGGCACCCGCTGTTCTACCGTGTTGTGGGCCCAGCCAGATGGCGCAGGGGTTATGGTCGAACAAAGTTTTGATACGCAGGGACAGGCGACGGATCGCATTGATTGGCCGTTGGCTTTTGGCACAGTTTCTGTTTGATAACATAAGCAGGCATGGGGTAGCGAAGGTTTTGACCTTGCCCACAGCAGGCCTGCCCAACATGTTGTAAATTATTTCTGTTGTAATAATGATTTAAGGATAGTAGCGATGAAAAAGACAGTGGCTATTTGTAGTGCAGCTTTGGTAATTTTGGCTGCCGGGGCTGCGGGGGCGCAACAGCTGCCTTCTTTGCAATATTTTCAAGGGGTACCTTATATCACTGGCGGAATTGGCAGCGATGAGGCCCAGGTCTTTAAAGAGCAGCGGCGACGTTACCCCCTTAGTTTGAATTTCGGCCAACAAGTCGGCGCCCGCACGGCCTTTGCTGCCGATGTTCAGGTGGTTATTCGGGATGAGTACGATACTACTGTGTTCAATATCAACAGTGATGGGCCCTATTGCTTGATTGATCTCGAGCCAGGCAGCTATGTGGTGCATGCTACCTATTTAGGTCATACCCAGTCCCGGGAATTTCAAATAGTGTCTGGACAGCCTGTGGAAATCAACATGGTTTGGCCACAGGATCTTTCCGAGCCTGATGTCTAGCGCTACAATGCCTTCACTAAGGCAGCAAAGGATAAATTATGGCCCAATATGCAGTGATTGGTTTAGGCCGCTTTGGCGGCGCCACTGCGCTCGAATTAATGAAAATGAAGCATGCGGTGCTTGGCATAGACATAGATATCAAAACCGTGAATCATTTTGCTGAGCAATTATCGCGCGCGGTTATTGCTGATGCCACAGACAAAGAGGCGCTGGCCGAACTCGATCTAACAAGCTATGACGGTGTGTTAGTGGCCATAGGGGAAAACGTCGAGGCCTGCCTAGTCAGTGTGGTCCATTTGAAAAGCCTGGGGGTCAGCAATATTTGGGTCAAGGCCCGTTCGCATGCACAGCATGTGATTTTGAACAAAATTGGTGTCAGCCGTATTATTCACCCCGAAGAGGAAATTGGCATTCGTACTGCTCAATTTCTCAGTTATCCCATGATTAGCGATTATATCTCTTTGGGTAGCGGTGATTTCATCGTAGAAATAATAGCCAGTGCGCAGTACGATGAAAACAGCTTGGGAACGGTGCTAGATAAATACCACCAGGATATCGAAGTGCTGCTCATCAAAAGAAAGGCCACTGTCACGCTAAACCCTTCTGCTGATTTTACCTTGCGTTCTGGCGACGTTTTAGTCATATTTGGGCATCTGCGCGACCTGCGAAATATAGCACCGCGCCTGCGTTAAACCTGCTGCAAGGCGCCGACATGTTTAGATTACCCAGGCTATCCCAACGGGCACACAACTACAAACAGCCCCATGTGCCGGCCAGCCCACCTAAAATCCTGGCAATGGGCTTTGTTGCCTTTATTGTGCTTGGGGCCGTTTTATTGAAGCTGCCTGGGGCCACTACAACGCCCATCAGTTGGTTTGAAGCCATTTTTGCCGCAACTTCGGCGGTCACTGTTACGGGGCTAAGCATTTTTGATGTTGCCCATGGGCTGACCGCCTGGGGCAAGGTGGTCATTATCCTGTTGGTGCAAATTGGTGGCCTGGGCTTTGTTACTTTTACGGTGTTGGCGGCAACGACCCTGGGGCGTCGTATCACTTTGGGCCAACAAGCGCTGGCCATGGAAGCGTTTAATCAGACCAATGTCAACACCCTGCAGCAAACTGCTTTGGCGGTTATCAAATATACCATCACCATTCAGCTCATCGCTTTTGTTCTACTAAGCTTTTGGTGGTCCTATACCGGTGAAAGTAGCGGTTACCCAATTTTTAGAGCCTTGTTTCATGTTTCCATGGCTTTTAATAACGCCGGGTTTATGCTTTTTGCCCCAGAAAGCACAATTTTTCGCCAAGATGCCGTTGCCGTCTTGATTACGACCCTGGCAATCATCATTGGCGGGATAGGCTTTCCGGTACTACAGGATCTATTCAATCAGCGCCGCTGGTCCCGCTTCAGCGTTTATACCAAAGTGGTGTTAATCGCGACCCTCGTCATGAATATAGCGGGCTTTCTTATTTTATGGGGTGTTGAAGCCAGTAACCCCTTAACACTTAAAGAACTGCCCTGGTGGCAGCAAGGGCTGGCAGCTTGGTTGCAGGCCGTATCCAGCCGCACAGCCGGTTTTAAAGCCTTTGATGTCGAACACATGCGCAATGCCAGCATCATGTTACTGGTTTTTTACATGCTGGTAGGCGGCGGTTCATTCAGTACGGCAAGTGGCATAAAAATTAATACCCTGATTGTGCTTTTGGTTGCGGTACGCGCCTATTTGCGTCAGCAGGCCAATATTGTGCTGATGCATCGCAGTATTTCCGCCAGTACAGTGCAAAAAGCTCTGGCTTTGGTCTTTGTGACCATCATGTGGGTTGTATTAGGCATATTTTTGATCGCCCTTTTCGATGATATGCCCTTTCGCAGTATTCTATTTGAAGTGGTGGCGGCCATTAGCACGACGGGCATGGGCGATGGAATTACGGCACAGTTGTCATGGCCCAGTCAAACCTTGATACTGTTATATATGTATATTGGCCGCTTGGGCCCTTTGACCATTGTTTATGTGCTGGCTACGCGCCGAAGCAGCCGAATTGCCTATCCTGAGACCCATTTCCAGGTGGGCTGATAGATTTATGGCAAGAATGCAAACAGGCATGCTGATTCATCATGAATCAATATTCAGCGTGAATCAGCAACCACCATTCGACATTCGGCATGAAACATGCGTGCAGCATGAATCGTGCATTCAGTATGCATCAACATTCATCCTGAACCACCATTCATCATCTATCACCCTTCATTAATGTATAAAGAGAGCGATGACTGCTTTAGTTTTTGATACGGAAACCACCGGCCACAGTGCCCCTGAAGTTATTGAGGCGGCCTGGCTCGAACTGGATAACCCGCAACAATTGACTGTGTTGAATACCTATGAGGCCCGTTTCAAGCCCGAGCGGCCCATTAGTCTGGGCGCCTTGGCGACCCATCATATTCTTGATGAAGAACTGGTTGATTGCCCCCCTTCCGCTAGTTTCAGTTTACCAGCGGGGGTACAGTATTTAATTGGTCATAATGTAGACTACGACTGGCAGGTTAGCGGCAGCCCACAGGTTAAGCGGATCTGCACCCTGGCATTAGCGCGGCATTGTCATCCCGAGCTGGATAGCCATAGCCAGTCGGCCCTGATTTATTATTTCGATCGGGCGCATGCCAAAGAGCGTTTAAAAAATGCGCATTCTGCGTTGGCCGATGTAAAAAACTGCCTATTTATCTTACAGGCCTTGTTGCCAAGCCTAAATTACCCGCAAAGCTGGGAAGCACTGTGGCAGCAGTCCGAGCAGGCGCGCATTCCTACCGTGATGCCTTTCGGTAAATACCGCGGCCGTCTTATTGCTGATATCCCGCAAGACTACCAAGATTGGCTCTTGCGCCAAGATGGGTTGGATCCTCATGTGAAACAAGCCGTCCTGCAGCTGCGCCAAGCTTAACTGCTGAGGGCTTCAAACCCAAGGTTGGTTGTGCACAGAGGGCTTTGCTTGGCGATAGATGGTTTGCTCTTTATAGCCAGGCATTGATAGCGTGAATAATAATGCCAACCAACCCGCCGACCAGGGTTCCGTTGATACGGATAAACTGCAGGTCTTTGCCAATACTGTTTTCCAGGGTATCAACCCATTCTTTATCATTCCAGGCCAAAACCCTTGCTTCAATAAATTGAGCGCTGGGCTCGCGAAATCGATCAATAAAGCGTGGCACCAGCTCATTGAGCTTTTCTTGCAGAAACTCTTGCAGGGCAGGATCATGCACGAGTTGATGCCCCAAGGTTTGAGTGGCCCGCATTAGTTGCTCGTTAATGCGTGAATATTCATTAAGCGCCAGATCGGCCTCAATCCAGTCCAGCATCTCAGCCCAAATGGTATTCCAGTACTGCTGTAACACAGGGTTCGTCAGCAAACGCCGTTGTATCATCAGCAACTCGCGTTTATAACGCGGATCATTTTGCAGACGTACAATCCAGCGATTAAGTAAGGCGCTGTAGCGGCGACGCAGCGGGTGCTCGGGATCTTGTGAAACAGCATCAATCTCTTGGGCAAGCATGTTAACCAAGCGGGCTGTGCCCCACTCGCCCGCATAGTGGCTAAGCCGTTTAAGGTACAGGGATTGCTCCAACTCACGGCTAAGCATCAGGGCCACTTGTTTTTTGACTGCCGGGTTTTGTATCCAACGGGCAATTTGGCGCAAAACCAAATCAAGCACCTGCTGATGGCGGCCGTCCTGGGTCAGTAACAAAAAAAATTGCGCCATCAAGTCAGTGGTATCCAAATGGCGCATACGACGCACCAAGCGCTGCTTAATGAAGCGGCTGACGCGATCATCGCGCAGCGCGCCTAGCCATTGCTCCAGGCCAGAGGTTAGGGCCAGGGACACCCGTAAGGCATTCTGCTTTTTGGTGAGCCAATGGCCCAAGCGCGGGCCTAAGTCTGCATCGCGCAACCGGCTCATGACCTGTTCCGTCGTCAAAAAATATTGGGCAATAAAACGCCCCAGGTGCTTGCCTAGCTGGGCTTTTTTGCGCGGCACAATGGCAGTATGCGGAATGGGCAGCCCCAAGGGATGACGAAATATGGCTGTGACAGCAAACCAGTCTGCGAAGGCCCCGACCATGGCAGCCTCGGCAAAGGCATTCAAAAACCCCCAACCACCTTCCAGGTTGGTATAACGCCGCGTCAGAACATAAACCACTGCTACCAGAATGAGTAGACCCAGCGCCAGCGCTTTGCTACGTTTGAGCGGAGTTGACAGTAAAGAATAACGTTTATTACCCACGAGCCACCATAGAGAAATAACAAGGCGGAGTTGGCTGCCAGGCAGACAGCTTTAATTTACCACAGTGGTTGCGTAACTTTAGGCATCTGTTTCAGTCTCCTGTTTTAGAAGCAACACAAAGTAGCGGTTGGCCCTATTAGTGTCTCGGCATTGCATATCATAAAACGTACCAAATGAAATAGTTTAGCCATAAACATATTAAGGGAAAACCATAACTGCGGAAATTAGTTTCAATTGGGATAATATTTAGAAGTTAATTTGAAAGCAAACAGCACCTCAAGATTAGGTCAGAGCACGCGCCTTGGTGCAATTTGCTTCGGTTTGAATCTCAGCATAACCCACATAGGAGGAAACATGAGTACTAACCAACAAGCCAATACAAAAGTCTGGATAGACGGTGAATTTGTAGACCAAAGTGAAGCCAAGGTCGACTTTATCAGTAACAGCTTTCAATACGGTTTTTCCGTTTTTGAAGGCATCCGAGCCTATAAAACCAAGGATGGCCCAGCAGTTTTTCGCCTTAAAGAGCATATCGACCGATTATTTAAATCTGCCAAAATTATCGGTCTTGATGTTACGTACACTGAGGAAGAAATTATTGAGGCTTGTCTGGAAACCGTACGCAAAAATGAATTTGAAGAATGCTATATCCGACCCGTGATTTACATCGGTTCGGGGGGGATGGGACTATCACCTGAAGGTTGTGATGTCAGTGTTGGCATTGCAACTTGGTACTGGGGCGAATATCTGGGTCAAGGAAAAATAGAAAAAGGCACCCGGGTCGTGACCACCTCTTTTACCCGCCACCACATCAATTCCAACATGTCCAAGGCCAAAGCTGCAGGCAATTATATGCTGTTCCAGATGGCAAGAGTATTGGCACATCAGCAAGGTTACGATGAGGCGCTTTTTCTGGATAGCCAAGGTTATGTCGCAGAAGGCTCGGTGGAGAATGTTTTCATCGTAAAGGACGGTGAACTTATCACGCCACCACTGACATATATTCTGGATGGCATTACACGCGATACGGTTATTCAGATTGCCAAAGAAAATGGCTGGGTAGTTCGCGAAGAGTTTTTTACGCGCGATGCCGTTTATGTTGCTGATGAAATGATTTTTGTTGGGACGGGTGCAGAAGTTACACCAGTGGTGGAACTCGATAATCGCCCTATTGGTAATGGCAAACCCGGACCAATTACTAAAGAGCTTCAGCAGCTTTATTTTGACATAGTACGAGGCAATTCCGACGCGCATCCCGAATGGCGAGAATTGGTTTATCCCAAGAGTAATTAAATCGGGGCAATCTATCTGGCCGTTGTCGCGGCACGCATAACAACAGGGAGGCAGCAATGCACAAACAAATCGATTATTCCTTTCCTTATCCTTCGCGCAGACCTTTGGTGTGCGCCGAGAATGTGGTTGCAACCTCCCAGCCATTGGCCGCGCAGGCCGGTTTGCATATGCTGCAGCAAGGAGGTAATGCTGTGGATGCAGCATTGGCAGCAGCCATTGCTGCAACAGTAGTAGAGCCGACCGGATGTGGTTTGGGGGGTGACGCCTTTGCCCTGTTTTGGGATGGTCAAGCCATGCAATGCCTCAATGGCTCGGGGCCTAGTCCGCAAGCATGGACACCCGAGGTTTTCAGTCATTTGCAACGAATGCCATCCCGTGGGTGGTTAAGTGTCACCGTTCCGGGGGTGGTCGCTTCCTGGGAGGCGCTTAGCCAAAAATACGGAAGCCTTCCTTTTGCTGCGCTGTTTCAGCCTGCCATTACTTATGCGCGTCAGGGCTTTCTGGTCAGCCCTACCATTGCTGAGCTGTGGCAAAAAATTATCCCAAAGTATGCCGATCAGCCCGGATTTGCTGATTATTTCTTGCCCCAAGGACGTGCCCCTCGGGCGGGAGAGCAGTTTGTTAATCCAGATTTGGCCGACTCTTTAGCGCTGATAGCAAAGGAAGGGGCTGCGGTATTTTATGAAGGCATTCTTGCGGACAAAATGCTTGCTCATTCAGATCAGCACGGCGGCCTATTAAGAAAAACAGATTTGGCAAATTATCAACCAGAATGGCTGCATTCCATTGTGCAAGGATTCGCGGGGTACGAGGTCCATCAGGTACCGCCTAACACACAGGGCATCGCTGTGTTGATTGCCTTGGGGATTTTGAAAAATTTTGAACTTGAAAGCTACGATCCTGACAGCCCTGCTTTTATTCACCTCTGCATTGAGGCGATGAAGTTGGCTTTTGCGGATACGGCGGCTTATGTAGCCGATCCTGCTTTTACAGATTTTGACAGCGAGGCTTTGCTCAGCGCTGAGTACCTGGCCTATCGAGCTAGCTTGATTGACCCTCAACAAGCTAATGAATATACCGCTGGTGCACCCAATGCCGGTGGAACCGTTTACGTTTGTGCTGCAGACTCCCGTGGCCAAATGGTGTCTTTTATCCAATCCAATTACGAAGGTTTCGGTTCTGGCATTGTGGTTCCGGATACCGGCATTAGCATGCAAAACCGTGGAATGGGTTTTTCCCTGGAGCAAGGGCATCCCAATTATATCGATAGTGGCAAACGCCCCTTTCATACCATTATTCCGGGTTTTGTTACGCAGGATAATCAACCCGAATTAGCTTTTGGCGTGATGGGTGGACCTATGCAAGCTCAAGGTCACGTGCAAATGGTACTGAGGGTTTGTACATTCAAGCAAAACCCTCAAACCGCCATTGATGCCCCCCGCTGGCAATTTCAACACGGCAAACGTGTATTGGTTGAAGCATCGATGTCGGAACAGGTGGTTAGAACATTAAAGTCCCTAGGGCACGATATTCATAGGGATGAGGGTGAGGCTGTATTTTCCTTCGGTGGGGCTCAACTTATCCAGCGAGTAGCGGGCGGTTATATCGCAGGTTCAGACGGCCGCAAAGATGGGCTTGCCGTTGGTTTTTAAAAATTCAGGAGACAAGGATGCTACATATTTATCACAATGCGCATATTGTTGATGGCGCAGGAGATTCTTTCCAAGGCTACATGCTGGTAGAGGGTGACAAAATTGTGCGAATAGGGAAAGGCGCTCTGCCCTCAGAGTTTAGCAATGGACAAATCCATGACGTGCAAGGGCAAACAATTTTGCCCGGTTTCATTGACTGCCATGTCCATCTTTATAGCGATGGGGATCCGAACCCTGTAGCCAGTCGGGCTCAAGACAGTACCCCCCTGGCGGCACTAAGGGCAGCGCGTAACGCAATGAAAACTATTCAAGGGGGCGTTACGACCGTACGTGATTGTGGATCTCGCGACGGGGTGGATTTTGCATTGCGTCGGGCTGCAGTAGAGGGTATCTGTGAAGCTCCTCGCATGTTGCTTTGTGGTTGCATGATTTGTATGACAGGTGGGCACGGTGTTGGTTCAGGAGTAGAGGCAGATGGCGTAGATGGCGTGCGCAAGGCTGCCCGTCTCATGCTTAAACAAGGTGCTGATCACATCAAGTTGGTAGCCAGCGGCGGGATTTTGTCAGCTGGGACAGAAATTGGGGTGGCGCAATTTACCGTAGAAGAAATGCGTGCAGGCGTTGAAGAGGCCCACCGAGCAGGCAAGACTGCCTGTGCTCATGCGCATGGCACTCAAGCCATCAAAAATGCCATTATGGCTGGCGTCAATTCTATTGAGCATGGCTATCTGATCGATGATGAGGGGATAGAGATGATGGTGGAGCGTGGCACGTTTTTAGTTGCTACCTCTATCGCTGTAAGAAATGTAGTGGAACATGGTGAAGAAGCTGGCATTCCTGCCCATTCTGTGCGCAAGGCGAGTTCCGCCATAGATCAGCATGTTCATGGTTTTAAAAAAGCTTTAACCGCCGGGGTCAAAATGGCCATGGGCACCGATTCAGGTGTGCCTTTTACGCGGCATGGGCGCAATTTGGAAGAGTTGTCCTGTTTGGTAGAAATGGGAATGACGCCAATGCAAGCAATTATGACATCAACTTTACACGCCGCGGAATTAATTCAAATGAGCGATTACATTGGCAGTCTTGAAGCAGGCAAGTACGCCGATTTTGTCATTGTGGAAGAAAACCCGCTTAAAGATATTACGAGCTTGGCTCGTCAAAACAACATACAGCAGGTATTTATCGCAGGGAAACCAGTTTACCAAAAAGGGGTTAGTGCATTGGTGAACTAGCGTATTAACGAATAAATAATGGTAAGGAGACAACATGAATATACCCCAGACAGAATTCGACCATCGAATAGCCCGGGCCAGAGAAAAAATGCGTGAAATGGAGATGGACGGCCTCATTGTGACTGATCCACTCAATTTTCAATATTTTACGGGCCAGCCCACCCCGCCCTGGATGAAATCAAGGGCTTCGATTTTTATTTTGCCCTTAGAGAGTGAACCAGCATTGATCAGTTGGTCTGGCCCGGGAATGTTCGCACGGTTATATCAACGAGATTACCCGTCTTGGGTTGCTGATCGCCATATCTATCCCGATGTGCCTTTTAGCCGCGACGAAGCCGTAGATTGGGGAATTCGTGCCGTCATAGAGGATCGTGGTCTTAGCCGTTCCAGATTGGGAATTGAACTCGGCCGCGAGACGTGGCTGGGTTTGTCATATGTAGACTTCGAGCGCTTAAAGTCTGAACTGCCTCAGGCAAGTTTTGTGGATTCTGGCCCAGTAACGTGGTTTTGCCGGTTAATCAAATCTGAATGGGAAATTGATTGCCTGCGACGTGCTTGCATCATTGGAGGGCGGGCCTGGGATCAGGTATTTGATGAGGTAAAGGCAGGCGACGATATACGCAGTGTACAAACGCGGATATTAAAAGCCTACATGAACGAAGGAGCAGATCTAAATTCTGGCCCCCCTATTTGTCTGGGTGCCACTGGGCCTCAAAATACTTTTCAGCAAGGCGATATTCTTTACCTGGATGGGGGGCCTCGGTATCTGGGCTATCGAATGGATTACACCCGACGAGGCGTTTTTGGAGCACCATCTCAGCGTCAGTTGGATGAACATAATGGCATGTGGAACATCTTGTTTGAAGTTATCGAACGGATGAAGCCAGGCGTTGCGGTTAAGGATTTATTCGAATTTTCACAAAAAAAACTAAGTCAACGTTCGGAATGGAAAAACTACTCTACCCACCCTGCCCTGCGCATTGGCCATGGTATTGGTTTGGAAAATGAGCCACCTTCCATGTCGGCCTTTGATGACATGGTATTGCAGGAAGGCATGGTATTGACTCCAGAGCCAAAGATAGAAAGTGTTGACGGCCTGGTCAATCCAGAGGAGCAGGTAGTTATCCGTGCTCACGGCGCTGAATTACTCTCGGATTGCAGTGACTATAAACTGCGCATTATTGAATAGCAGGAGCCCTTGATGACCACTATTCGCTTATTAAGTGAAGCCGATCTGATGCAACTGAAATTGACGCATGATGACTTTTTGGAAGGTGTGGAAATAGCTTACCGTCAAGCTGCCGCCGGTTTGGCTGAGGTTCCAACCAAAATCGGAGTCCATCCGGATCATCCGAATAGTTTCTCTCATGCCATGCCAGCCTGGATTGGCGGTGAAAAGCCTGCTTTGGGAATAAAGTGGATCTCGTACCATCCAGGTAATCTGGCTCACCAAATTCCAGATTCGTGGGGGGTAATTGTTGTTAATGACCCTGAAACCGGCAAGCCGCTGTGTTTTATGGAAGGCATGTACCTGACTTTTTTGCGTACGGCAGCCTGCGGCGCTGTCTTGGCACGGCGGTTGATTGATTCACCAAAAGTGCTCGGTTTGATTGGTTGTGGGGGGTTAGGGAAAGCCAGTCTGATCATTCTGCGCCATGTTTTCCCTTCCTTGGAAAAAGTGTATGTCTCTTCACGGCGTTCAGAGACTCGGGCAAAGTTCGCAGAAACATATAGTACAGAATCCTGCCCAGTCGAGCCCGTAGATGATATTGAGCAGCTATTGGCGCAAGCAGATGTGGTGGTCACCTCTTTACCGCCTGTGGATACTCCTCCTATCAAGGCGGGCATGCTGAAAGAAAATAGCGTCTTTATTCCCCTGGACCTCGATTTTTCTTGGGACGCCTCGGTGGCCAAAGAGTTTGACGGGTTTTATGCCGATAATGTGCCGCATTTTCAATCTTTGTTAGATAAGAAGACCGCTGGCAGTAGTGAAACTTTGGCGCCTGTTTATGATTCCCAAAGTTTTGTTGCTCAGCCCGTTGATGATGGGGTGACTGCCGGCCGCAGCCTGGTAGCTGTATGCGGTATTGCCAGTGTTGATATCGTACTTGCGTCAGAGGCTTACCACCGGGCAGTGCAAGCGGACATCGGTATAGTTTTTCCATTTCGCCAACCATAGGATGTATTAGGAGTTTAAGGAGACAAAGATGAAAAAAAGATTATTCAAAAATCTGCTGTTTTCTTTGACAGCATCAGCAATGGCCTGGGCATTTTCATCCACAGTTTTTGCCGCTGATGTTACTTTGCGTGCCGTGACTTATGCCCCACCAACCAAATTTGAAGATTCGATGGCTGTCTTTAAGTCCTGGATAGAAAAAGTTAAGGAACGTTCCGATGGGCGCGTCGACATCAAAATTATTGGTGGTCCAGAAGTGTTTCCGGTCAATGACCAGGTTAATGCCGCTTCCAAGGGACTGGTGGATGTTGTGCTTGCTTTTACTTCCCATGCACCCGCTGTGCCCGAAGTTGAGACAGTGTTTTTGTCAAAGGTTAGCCCACAAGAAGAACGGGAAAACGGTTATGTGGCCTTGATGGATGAAGCACATGCCAACATCAACATGAAATTTATCGGTCGAGCCAGTACAGATTCGGGCTTTTATATTTTTTCCCGCAAGCCCATACATTCCCTGGAGGATTTTAAGGGCATGAAAATCCGATCACATACTGGTTATGACCCATTTTTCAAATCACTTGGGGCAAACCCGATGGGAATCGGCATCAGTGAAATTTATGGTGCGCTTGAACGAGGGTTGGTGGATGCTGCGCCATATAACTTATTTGTTCATGATATGGGGATTAGTGAGGTTACCAAATACGTTTTGGATAACCCCTTTTGGCGCTCTCATACGACCATGATTCTGATGAATAGGAATAAATTTGAAAGCCTGCCGCAAGAAATACAAGACATTTTGATCGAGGCGCAAATTGAAAACGAGGCAGAAATGGCTGAAATAGTTCAAGCCATGAAGGCCGAAGAACGTGAAAAATTAGAGGAAGCAGGCGTTACTTTTACTGAACTTTCTCCTGAAGAGGCCCAGGAATGGGATCGGCTTTCAGTAGATATCCGTTACGAGGATTTGGCCGATTTATTACCTCCCGAGCAACTACAAAGGATTAAATCCATGCTTCTGGGGGAATGAACGAATTGACTTCCACCGTGGCCCCCGGTAACACCGGGCAGCCACAATCAAAGGCGCAGTCAACTGAGGATCCAGTATGGAAGAACGCACCAGGTTCGGCAGGTTTTTTGACCGGCTCTTAAATTTTTTCATGGCCATAGGCTGCTTCATTATCATTTTTCAAGTCATCAGTGTTTCCATTGATGTCGCAGCCCGTTATTTCTTTGGTATTTCACTGCTTTGGGTGATGCCGGTTAACGAGTGGGGGCTAGTGTATTTAACTTTCCTTGGCGCGGCGTGGTTGCAGCGTGAAAAGGGCCATGTTGGCGATGATTCCATTGCCACCATGTTGCCTAGGCCGATTGCCCTATTTTTCCGTTTTTTAGGCGTGGTCTTGGCCATTGCCTCTTGTGTTGTGTTGTTGGGCTACGGCAGCTATGTGACCTGGGAGCTCTTTCAAAAAAACACCTACGATTTTTTTAAATTGCAATGGGTGCCGCTTTACGTAGTTTATCTCGTTATCCCCTTTGGTAGTGCCCTATGGCTGATACAAATCATCCGCGAATTATATCAATCCATAAAAACCAAAGACAAGCAGCGACCAATAGAAAACGCTTAGATTAAAACGCCGCATCAGGAGGGGCAAACCGTGGAATGGTATACCGCATTCTTTCTTTTAATGGGCAGTTTTTTTACCTTGGTTTTGATGGGGGTGCCCGTTGTTTTTTCTTTTTTCGGGGTAAATATAGTTTTTCTTGGCTATTTTATGGGAAGCTCTGGTTTCGAGCTCTTCATAGATAGCATGTATGGCAGTTTATCGAATTTTGTCCTGCTACCTATCACCCTGTTTATTTTAATGGGTGAAATCATGTTCCGAACAGGTATTGCCAATCGCATGATCGCCACCTTGGATACTTGGTTAAGCGATATACCTGGGCGGCTCTCGTTGCTGTCGGTGGGGTCAGGCGCCCTGCTGGCAACCCTGTCTGGAGCCAGTATCGGATCAACGGCCATGCTTACGCGCACGCTAGCGCCAATGATGCAACGTCAAGGTTACAGTACTGCAATGACCATTGGGCCCTTGCTGGGTAGTGGCGGTATCGCGATTTTAATTCCACCCAGCGCATTGGGTGTGATTTTAGCGGTGATTGCAGGAGTGTCGGTTGGAAAACTGCTGGTTGCTATCATTATTCCCGGCTTTTTATTGGTGTTGGCCTTTATTGCCTATATTGTCGGGCGCTGCATTGTTGATAAAAATGCTGCCCCACAATATGCAGCAGACAAAGTGCCCATGCGGGAACGCTTGTTGCTGACGGCGAAATATGTGCTTCCTTTGTCCATTGTTATTTTTTTCGTCATAGGGACGGTATTTATTGGTGTTGCCACGCCTACGGAAGCTGCTGCTTTGGGCACCCTGGGGGCATTTTTATTAACGGTGGTTTATGGCGCGTGTACTTGGTCAGCCATGAAAGAGGCCTTAATATCGACAATGCGCACTTCGGTGATGGTATTGTCCATTTTGGCCGCCTCACAAGCTTTTACACAATTACTGGCCTATACCGGTGCGACACAAGAACTGGTGGCATGGGCTTCGGCCTTAAGTATTCCACCCATATTGTTGGTCATCTTGATGCACTTTATTACCTTGCTGTTGGGAGGGCCCATTGGGGGGGTTCCCCTGATTATGATGACCGTGCCTATTTTCTTGCCCATTGTTAATTCCCTGGGCTATGACCCAATTTGGTTTTGTGTCGTCATGCTTATTAACGTTGAATTGGCGCAAATCACCCCACCCTTCGGCATTTTGCTGTTTGTGGTTAAAGGTATTCTGCCTTCTATCCCATTTAGGGAAATCATCAAATCAGTGGTGCCGATCATACTGTGCAATATTGTCGTGATGGGGCTGGTGATAGCGTTTTCTGATTTGGCGCTGTGGTTGCCGCGCCAAATGGTGCAATAAGCAGAACGCAATCAGCGCTCTGGACGTCATAGAGCGTTATAAGGCCTTATGAGTTTCAAGCAAGTTTTGAAATGCGGGGTTTTGCAAGCGCTGCTGGGCCAACTGCTCAAAAAGTTGGCCCCAGCTGCCGTAAGCCCAATGCTTTAACAAGGGTTTATCCAGCGTTGTCGTAGCCCTTGCTTTGTTATCATGGTAACCAAGAGTTGTTCGTATTACAGAATTTGTTTGCTCATTCATTACTACCTCACTATCAGTATTTACCCGAAATAGGGTTTACCCTGATTATAATCATCGACTGATGAGATAACAACTTGGGCTTTTTGCTTTGATTTCTTTTTTATTAAGCAGTAGCGAACAGAATAATGAAAGACTCTATTATTTCTACCCAAAATACGGAAGCCGCCATGCAAAATAGAAACGTTAGTGACGAGGCCATTGGCGAAGTAACCACTGCATACTATTTACGCCAAGTTGCCGAGCGCTTGTCGGTCAGTTTGACCCGGGCCTTAAAGCCCTATAACACCAACAGTAGTGCTTACCGGGTTTTGATAGCCTTGACGCGAGAAAACCCTCTTGGGATGCGAGAGCTTGGCGAATCCACGCTACTGAGCCCTTCGACTTTGAGTAGAACGGTAGAGGCTCTGCGTCGCGATGGCTGTATACGTTGCGAGCCTGATAAAAATGATGCTCGTGCGTTGATTGTGCACCTCGAGGAACAGGGTCAAAAACAATTAACACGCATTTTACCCGCCGCTGCTGCTCAGTATGAATGGGCTATTCGGGATATAGATCCTGCTGATTTGCAGGTAGTCCATGAGACCTTAAAAAAGATGATGGCAAATTTAAAAACTTCACCAATTAAATAAGGCAGTGCTTTTTTCGTCTTGGGAATTTGTGCCATTTAAGAGCATAGCCTGAGCCCACGGTATCGGTTCGTATCGGTTCTTTAGGCATTGCTTATTTTATGGTGGCCAAAAAGCAAAAAAGGCTTACCGGTTTTTATACCTTGTAAGCCTTTTTCAAAATTTGGTCGGGACGGTAGGATTTGAACCTACGACCCCTTGCACCCCATGCAAGTGCGCTACCAGGCTGCGCTACGCCCCGAAAGAAAATAACTATAACATAATGTTTTTGGTTTTGTCCAGAGCCCGGTTGGCCGGGCTTTTAAAGCAGTACGGTTTTAGCTTTTATGCCCTTTTATGGCCTACCAACAGCACTGTAACTGCTGCTTGTTTCAGATTGTTGGTCGGGACGGTAGGATTTGAACCTACGACCCCTTGCACCCCATGCAAGTGCGCTACCAGGCTGCGCTACGCCCCGAAAAAAGCTAACTTTAGCGAAAATATTTGGTTTTGTCTAGCGCGCGTTTAATGACTTGCATCGTACAAACCGGTATTCTGTTTGCAACGAGGTGTTTTTACCTGATTATTTAAATGCTATTACCCAGGGGGTTTTATGGAGCCATCGATAGTCATAGATCAGCGCCAGCGTGATTTGGGTGGTGGGTTTGTGGTCGGCCGTGTATTGCCCTTTGCCAGGCGGCGCATGGTAGGGCCGTTTATCTTTTTTGATCACTTGGGGCCTTTGGATTTGCAGCCAGGCTTTTCCAAAAGCCTGGATATCAAACCGCATCCTCATATCGGCTTATCAACCGTCACCTACCTTTATCAGGGGGCTTTGACCCACCGCGATAGTTTAGGCTTTCACCAAGAAATACGCCCCGGCGAGGTTAACTGGATGACCGCGGGCAAAGGGATCACGCATAGCGAGCGATTGGAATATGCACGCGCACATGGCGCCCAATTGCACGGTATACAGGCTTGGGTGGCACTACCCCAAGAAAACGAAGAGGACGAGCCCGAGTTTCATCACTATCAGGGGGCGCAGCAACTACCTGAATGGGATGACCAGGGCATACAGGGGCGATTGATTGCTGGCGCCTTTGGGGGGATGCAGGCGCAGGTAAAAACGCACTCTCCTTTGTTTTATCTTCATTTGCGAATGCGGCCTGGTGCGGTCTTCAATGTGGGCGCCGAATACTCAGAACAAGCCATTTATGTGGCCCAGGGACAGGTGGAAGTCGACCATCAGCCTTTAGACAGTGGTCAAATGTTGGTGCTTGATGAAAAATGCTCGGCTTTGATACGGGCTAACGAAGCGGCAATCGTGATGGTCATCGGTGGCGAACCCATCGGTAAGCGCTATATTTTTTGGAATTTTGTTTCCTCCACCCAAGAGCGCATAGAACAAGCAAAGGCAGATTGGCAGGCCCAACGCATGAGGTTACCGCTAGGGGATGATAGCGAATTTGTCCCCTTGCCCTAAGCTTTCTGGAAAATTGTAAAAGGCAACCTCTGTCTTTTTATAAGACTAAACCTATAATACTGCCCAGAAGCATTCTTAATTTTAGCCCAAAAGCAAAACACCAACCACTTTCTTGTTGACCTTGTTTGGTGTCCTTGCGGTTATTGCCCCATTTGTTAGCAATACGGCCATTGTGGCCGTATTTATGCCGGTGGTCATTGCTTCGAGCCTGAAAATTGGCATGTCGCCCACCAAGGCCCTAATTCCGCTATCTTATGTTTCCCAGATGATTGGAGTCTGGACATTGATTGGTTATATACCGACGATGAGTCACAGTTTTTGGCTGCGTCGTTTTTATAGGCTGCTTATTAGGCGGGTTTTTCTGGCAGTTATGGCTGTGGATTTTGGCGCATGGGCAATAAATT
>Ga0079225_10000143_pt1 | contig 36316 bp, 31 predicted proteins | sample Poulit2012_FD_76344 | JGI IMG/M metagenome (GOLD analysis project Ga0079225, IMG submission 76344) | Agricultural soil microbial communities from Georgia to study Nitrogen management - Poultry litter 2012 | ecosystem: Environmental > Terrestrial > Soil > Agricultural land | place: USA: Georgia... | reverse complement strand
TTTTTTATGACACTTTTCCAAAGCTCTCAAATCTCTCCTTGTACTTTGGAAAAGTTTGCCATTTCTTTGGCGATTAAACCCTTCAAGGGGCTCCATGCCCTTGAAGGGTTGGCAAAGGAAACTACTTGCTGAGGGAATTGCATTTTGCCGAAATGGCTCCCGGCACTTGTCCGCCTAAGGTGGAGGGTTGGGGAAAACATTTTGGCAAAATAGGTTTGGAATGAGGATCTTTTTTCTTCCTGAGACGACTTCACTTAAAGAGCCGTTTTCTTTCTCGCTTTACCGTCTAAGAAAAACATTTAGGTCACGCATTTGAACTTTTCCAAAGTACTTGTGTGTCGTTGTAAAACTTTGAAAAAGTAGGGGGCCTTTTTTATGACACTTTTCCAAAGCTCTCAAATCTCTCCTTGTACTTTGGAAAAGTTTGCCAGTTCTTTGGCGATTAAACCCTTCAAGGGGCTCCAAGCCCTTGAAGGGTTGGCAAGGTTGGATTCTTGAAAGCCATTTAAACTCCCCAGTAGCCAAAATAATAGCCACAAATCACCTTAAAAAAATATGAATGCCTAAAAAATAGCAAAAACCCTTTAAGATTAGTTTTAAAAAATTATCTTTGCGGAGCATAAAAAGAAAATTATTTATGAGCGTTTTAGTCAATAAGGATTCAAAGATAGTAGTTCATGGTTTTACGGGAAGTGAAGGAACATTTCACTCCGAACAAATGATCGATTACGGCACTGATGTAGTTGCCGGAGTAACCCCTGGAAAAGGTGGTCAAGAGCATTTGGGAAAACCGGTTTATAATACCATTCAGGAAGCGGTGGAAAAAAAAGGAGCTGATGTGAGTATCATTTTCGTACCGCCGGCTTTTGCTGCCGATGCTATTATGGAATCTGCAGATGCGGGAATTAAGGTGATTATTACCATTACCGAAGGTATTCCAACGCAAGATATGATTAAAGTAAAAAATTATGTAGATCAGCGCGACTGTGTGTTGATCGGTCCAAACTGTCCGGGTGTGATTACACCTGAGGAAGCGAAAGTCGGTATTATGCCGGGCTTTGTTTTCAAAAAAGGGAAAATCGGTTTGGTCTCAAAATCCGGAACCCTTACTTACGAAGCAGCAGATCAAATTGTGAAAGAGGGATTGGGAATCAGTACCGCTATCGGAATTGGTGGGGATCCAATTATCGGAACCACGACCAAAGAAGCGATTCAGATGTTGATTGAAGACGAAGATACCGATGCAGTTGTACTTATCGGAGAAATTGGCGGTCAGTTAGAACCGGAAGCAGCAAGATGGTATAAAGAAAGCGGTTCTGAAAAACCGATTATCAGCTTTATTGCCGGAGAAACTGCACCTGCCGGTAGAACGATGGGACACGCTGGAGCTATTGTTGGTGGAAGCGAAGATACTGCACAAGCCAAGAAGAAAATACTTAGAGAATGTGGTATTCACGTGGTAGATTCTCCTGCTAAAATCGGTGAAAAAGTAAAAGAAATAGTAGGCTAATTATTTAGTTTTATCAGAAGATATCAGAATCCGCAGCTCACTATCGATTTGCGGATTTTTTTATTGCTGAATTGTTCCAAAATTAAATAGCAATATCGTTTTGATTTAAAGCTCAAACTCCATAAGTTTTAGCTTGTATGAAACTGTTAATTATTTCATTTGCAATCCTAATACCTACTCATTTTCAGTAACTTTGCCAGTCTTAAAATTATGACGAAATTCGAAGAACAAATAGAGGTGCTCGGCGCCAGAGAGCATAATTTGCAAGACATCGATGTTTGCATTCCTCGCAATAAATTAGTGGTTATTACCGGACTTTCAGGTTCGGGAAAATCTTCCTTGGCTTTTGATACGATTTATGCTGAAGGACAAAGAAGATATATCGAAACATTTTCAGCTTATGCCCGCCAGTTTCTGGGAGGTATGGAAAGACCGGATGTCGATAAAATTGAAGGTTTGTCCCCCGTAATTGCCATTGAACAAAAAACAACCAGTAAAAGTCCGAGAAGTACGGTGGGAACCATCACTGAGATTTATGATTTCTTGCGATTGCTTTATGCCAGAATCGGTGAAGCTTATAGCTATAATACCGGAGAAAAAATGATCAGTTATAGCGCTGAGCAAATCATGGACCTTATCAAGAAGGATTATGCCGGTAAGAAGATAAATATTCTGGCTCCGGTGGTTAGGTCTCGTAAAGGACATTATCGCGAATTATTTGAACAGATTGCTAAAAAAGGATTTCTAAAAGTTCGTACCGATGGCGAAATCCGAGATATCGAAAAAGGGATGAAACTCGATCGGTATAAAACCCACGATATCGAAATCGTTATCGACCGACTTAAAGTTTCAGCGAGTAAGAAACAGGATAAACGTTTGTTAGATAGTATCGGTACTGCATTAAATCAGGGCGAAGATGTGCTGATGGTTATCGAACACGAAAAGGAAACACCCAGATACTTTAGTAGTTCCCTGATGGATCCGGTAACCGGAATTTCCTATCCCAATCCCGAACCGAATTCTTTTTCTTTTAACTCTCCCAAAGGCGCTTGTCCAACTTGTAATGGAATCGGAACGCTTTATAAGGTGCAAGAAGACAAAATCATTCCGGATAAAAAGAAGTCTATTCGAGCGGGAGGTCTGGCACCTTATGGCGAACCCAAAAACAATTGGATGTTTACGCAACTTGAATTGATTGCGCAAAAATTCGATTTTAAATTGACCGATAAAATCGATGATATTCCTGCGAAAGGATTAGACATGATTTTATACGGTGGAAAAGAACAGTTGGAAGTCGATTCCAAAGAGTTGGGCGTTAAAAGAAAGTATAAGGTTGATTTCGATGGAATTGCGGAATTTATAGAGCAAACCTACTACAACAATAACTCAAGGCGACTAAAACGTTGGGCAAAATCTTATATGAAAAAGGTGAAATGTTCTGACTGTCAAGGAACGCGTCTTAAAAAGCAAGCTTTATACTTCAAGATTGACGGGTTAAATATTGGAGAAGTTTCTGAAAAAGATATTTCAGAATTAACCCAATGGTTTGAAGAGCTTCCTGCCAAATTATCAAAAAATCAATTAAAAATTGGAGGTGAAATTGTCAAAGAAATCAGTACACGATTGCAGTTTTTGGTTGATGTGGGATTGACTTATTTATCAATTTCAAGAGGTTCGAAATCGCTTTCCGGAGGAGAGGCACAGCGGATTCGATTGGCCACACAAATCGGATCTCAACTGGTTGGGGTGCTTTATATTTTGGATGAACCCAGCATTGGTTTACATCAAAGAGATAACAATAAACTGATAGATTCGCTTAAAACATTGCGCGATGTCGGTAACTCTGTGATTGTGGTAGAACACGATCGAGATATGATCGAAGAAGCGGATTATGTGATCGATATTGGACCTTTTGCGGGGAAACACGGTGGGGAAGTCATCAGCGCCGGAACGCCCAAAGAAATAGAAAAGCACAATACCTTAACCACCGATTATTTAAGTGGAAAGAAAAAGATTGAAGTCCCCGAAAAACACCGAGAGGGGAATGGCGAGTTTATAGAACTGAAAGGAGCCACGGGAAATAACCTAAAAAATGTCGATGTAAAATTCCCATTGGGTAAAATGATTGTGGTGACTGGTGTTTCGGGAAGTGGTAAATCCACGTTGATCAATGAAACGCTTTATCCGATTTTAAATAACTATTATTACAAAGGAGGTGTAAAAGAGTCCAAACCATACAAGAGTATAAAAGGTTTAGATCATATCGACAAAGTAATCGCCATTGACCAATCGCCTATTGGAAGGACGCCAAGGTCTAATCCGGCTACTTATACCAAGACTTTTGATGAAGTTAGAAAGCTGTTTGCTAAAACGCCCGAAGCCCAAATCCGAGGTTATAAGCCCGGAAGGTTTAGTTTTAATGTCAAGGGCGGTCGTTGTGAAACTTGTAAAGGAGCGGGATTAAAGGTTATAGAAATGAACTTTTTGCCCGATGTGCAAGTGGAATGTGAAGTATGCCACGGAAAGCGATTCAATCGAGAAACTTTGGAAATTCGCTATAAAGGAAAATCCATCAGCGATGTTTTGGAAATGAACGTGGAAGAAGCGACAGCATTTTTCGAACACATTCCGAAAGTCCACAGAAGGTTGAAAACCTTAAATGATGTTGGTTTAGGATATATTACTTTAGGACAGCAAAGCACGACGCTTTCTGGAGGAGAAGCGCAACGGGTGAAACTGGCAACAGAATTATCTAAAATTTCTACTGGGAAAACTTTTTATATTTTAGATGAACCTACAACCGGTTTGCATTTTGAAGACATTCGCGTCTTGATGAAGGTCTTGAATGATCTCACCGATAAAGGAAACACGGTATTGATTATCGAACATAATATGGACGTGATAAAATTAGCAGACCATATCATCGATTTAGGCCCAGAAGGTGGAAAAAAAGGTGGGAAGATTATTGCACAAGGCACGCCTGAAAAAATCGTAAAACAGAATAAAGGCCATACCGCTGGTTTTCTTAAAAGAGAATTATAGATTTATAGAAGTAATCACCTTTAAAAAACCCTTCTGCGTTTTATTGTGGATTGTTTGAAAATTACGTAAGTTGGTTCGCTTTTGATAAATTTCGAGATTCTTCGCTGCGACAAAAGCATTTTATTGAAAATTGAGTACAATAACATAAATCTTTTCTGTGGTTAAATCTTAATCCAATTGAATGTTAAGTTAATGACTTAAAACAGCTGATTAAGATATCGTAGAAAGTAGTTTATAAAAAGAATTATATGACTAAAGAAAAAAAAGGAAAGCCCAATAAAAATTGGAGCGCCATTAAAGCAAATGACAGTTGGGCACTGTTTAAAATAATGAGTGAATTTGTAGAAGGTTATGAACGGATGAGCGAAATCGGTCCGTGTGTGACTGTATTTGGTTCGGCGCGGACAAAGAGCGATCACTCTAATTATAAACTCGCAACAGAAATAGCTGGTAAAATTGCTGAAAATGGTTATGGTGTAATCACTGGAGGCGGTCCCGGAATTATGGAAGCAGGAAATAAAGGAGCTTATGAAGCCGGAGGAACCTCCGTGGGATTGAATATTGATTTACCTTTTGAGCAACATCACAATCCGTATATCGATAAAGATAAGAATGTCAAATTCGATTATTTCTTTGTGCGAAAAGTGATGTTGGTGAAATACTCGCAAGGATTTGTAGTAATGCCCGGTGGATTCGGAACTTTAGATGAGTTATTTGAGGCAATTACCCTGATTCAAACCAATAAAATAAATAGATTTCCGATTATTTTAGTGGGAAGCGAATTTTGGGGTGGATTGAAAGATTGGATTAAAAAAGTATTGGAAGAAGAATACGAAACAATTAGTCCCGGAGACATTGATTTATTGCAGGTGGTTGATACAGCCGAGGAAGTGGTTGATATTCTCAACGAATTTTATGAGCGCTACCAACTTCAACCAAATTTCTAAAATTGAATTGATTATCGTAAAATAAAATGTTCCTTATCTTTATTGAGACGGAACATTTTTTATTTTTAGACTTTATATTTATTTGATCTTTAGGTTAGTTGCTTACAACTATGCGCAAGCTTTACGTTTCTTATCGATTTTCTCTAATCAATTTATCTTTGATTAAGCGTATATTTTACGGGAAAATAATCTTGCTTTTTATACTGTTTTTTGGAGTGGAGAATCTCTGGGCTCAAATTGATATAGAAGGAGAAGCACTAATAAATCCTGCCTCCAGGACGATTTCGGTTAATCAACAAATCACTTACTTCAACAAAAGCCAAGATACGCTTCAATCTTTTTATCTCAATGATTGGAATAACGCTTTTAAAAGCAAAATATCACCTTTAGGAAAACACTTTTCCTCTACTTATCTTAGGCGTTTTCAATTTTCTAATCGATCGGAAAGAGGAGAGACTAAAGTCGATTTTATTAAAACTGTTCAAGGTGATTTACTCGATTGGAAACGCCCAGATGATAAACCGGATATCATTAAAATAAACTTGTCACAACCGCTTTTGCCAGGAGAAACTTTTGATTTTTATTTGCAATATACGTTGCGAATTGCCCAAGATTGGTTGACGGGGTATGGGGTGAATGATTTAGGAGAATTTAATCTGAATGAATGGCTGATTACCCCGGCAGTTTATGATAAGCATTGGCATATCTATAGCCACAAAAATTTAGATGATCAATATTCGCCGTTGAGTAATATTGATCTTAAATTGAAATTCCCGCCGGAGTTCACCCTTTATTCCGGAATGGAGCAAGAAGATTTAAACGGTGAATCGTTTTATAAAGAAGTTGAACTGAGTGCCAGTGATTACAATAATTATAAAATAGCGCTGACTCAGGTGGATACTTTCGATTTGTTCAAAGTAAACGATATAAAACTAATCACCAATATTGAAAATGAAAACCTACCATTACTTATAAGAGAGGTTATTGCAGAAAGAATTTTGCATTTTTTGGAAGATCGTTTGGGCAAATATCCACATCCTCATCTTTTTGTCAGTAATGCTGATTATAAGAGCAGTCCGATTTATGGTTTAAACCAACTCCCCGATTTTATAAGACCTTTTTCTGATCATTTTCAGTATGATTTAAAAATGCTGAAAACCATCACCAGAAACTACTTGACTTCTTCCATGCAAATCGATCGCCGTAAAGAAGAATGGATTCTCAACGGATTGCAAATTTATCTGATGATGGAATATATCGAAGAATATTATCCGGATGAAAAAGTATTGGGAGAATTCAGTGACTTTTTTGGTGTTCGTTGGACCCATTTGGCTGATTTGAATTTCAACGATCATTATCAGTATTTCTTTATGAATATGAATCGGTTGAATTTGGATCAGCCGCTCAGTCAAAGTAAAGATTCCCTGATAAAATTCAATCAGGAAATTGCCAATCCTTTTAAAGCGGGCGTGGGATTTAAATATTTACAAGATTTTTTGGACTCCGAAACTCTGGACTATTCGATAAAAGAATTTTATCAAACTTATCAGCTTAAACCTGCCCGACCACAAGATTTTGAAAGGATTTTAAAGAATCATGCCGAGAAAGAGGTCGATTGGTTTTTTGAGGAGTTTGTCAATACCAATGTGCGCTTGGATTTTAAAATTAAAAAAATCAAGCAATTTGGTGACAGTTTAGTGGTTACTATTAAGAACAAAAGAGATAATTCAATGCCGGTTTCACTTTACGGTATAGATGAGAAAAACAAGAAATTAGTTTCAAAAACTTGGGTGGAAAATACAAAGGGAGAAACAACCGTGAAAATTCCCAGAGACAGCATAACGCGATTGGGTTTGAATTATGAAGGGATTATTCCGGAAATCAATCAGCGCAACAATTACAAAAATCTGAGAAGTCCGTTTAATAAACCGCTTCAATTCCGTTTGTTTACCGATGCAGAAGACCCGCGTTATTCACAGGTTTTCCTGATGCCGGAATTTTCTTATAATTATTATGACGGCTTGGTAATCGGTTCTCGTTTTTCCAATCAGGCCATTTTGCCTAAAAGATTCACCTATAATCTCACCCCCGAATACGGTTCAAAAAGCGGTGATTTGGTGGGAAGTGTAAGTCTGCTTTATAACCAACAATTTAGAAATAAAAACCTTTACAATATTGCTTATGGTTTTTCAGGACGCAGATTTAATTATGCGCCCGATGCTTTCTATCATCGGATGTCTCCTTATATCAGATTTAGTTGGCGACATCGCGATTTGCGCAATAAAGAGCGGCAGTCTTTAATTTTTAGAAATGTACTGGTTCACCGAGATGATTCTCCGCAAATTGATTTTTCGGATAAACCGAATTATAATGTTTTTAATTTGCGTTATACTTATACCAACCGAAGTTTGATTGAGAATTACTCGTCTTATATCGACTTTCAACTGGGGAAGAAGTTTAGCAAAGTGTCTTTTATGGCGAAGTATAGGAAGTTATTTTTAAATAACCGACAACTGGAATTTCGACTTTTTGCAGGAGCTTTTTTATCCAATAAAACCGACCCGGATTCCGATTATTTCAGCTTTGGCTTAGATCGTCCCACGGACTATATGTTCGATTATAATTATTACGGAAGAAGTGAGAGTAGCGGTTTTTTCAGTCAACAATATATCGAAAATGAAGGCGGATTTAAATCGAAACTCGATCCTCATTTCGCCAATCGATGGATGGTTGCTTTAAATTCAGCGGTTTCTTTATATAAAGATATTTTTTATTTATACGGTGATGTGGGAGCGATTAAAAACGAAAATAAAGTATTGCGGATGCGCTATGATTCAGGAGTGCGATTGAGTTTGGTACAGGATTATTTTGAAGTGTTTTTCCCGGTGTATTCCAATAACGGTTGGGAAATGAAGGGCTCCGGCTATGATAAAAAAATTAGATTTATCGTAACCTTAGACCTGCAAACTTTGATGGGGTTGTTTACAAGGACTTATTATTAGCGTGGATTTTTTGTGAAATTGTTTTAAGGGAGATTTAATAAAAGCTCAAGTTCAAAACAGCGTTGTTGACGAATATATCTTTTTTGTTATAGTTAAGGATAGCATTAAGGTTGGGCTAAAGTCTTGTGTTAGAGCCCCTTGAAGTTAATCCGTATTCTAAAGCAGACTGTAATAGATATTCATTTCGCTGTTTCAATTACCGTTGGATTTATCCAACGGATTTAATTATAGCAAACTTTCTAAGTTTTTTGCCAATAATTGAATAAACCTAATTTGTCCAAATCAGATTTTTATAATATTCAATTTACTTTATCTATTACCGTTGGATTTATCCAACGGACTTAAATTATTTCCGAAATAATTTGGGCTTTAGCCCAAATTGAACGCTGTTGTCAGACAATCAAATTAATAGCTTTCATTCAATGTGTATTAAAATTGAAAATATCAACGTTAAATTAAACTACAGCTTATTAAAATAATAAAGTCCAACAATAGAACCTTCACGATCAACGACCATAGAACTCCAACGGAGTTCAACTGAAAACCCTATTTAATGAAAAATCTATTTCAAAATACTCATCTACTATTGCAACCCCAATAAAAACATCAGAAGCTTTGGCGCTACTTCTAAATATTCTTATTAGATTTAAACTTTTAACCATGGTATTTTAAATATGAAAATTCTCATTATCAATGGGCCTAATCTAAACTTGTTAGGAAAAAGAGAACCTACTATTTACGGGGAGCAAAGTTTTGAAGCGTATTTTAAAGAAGTTCAACGTAAATTTCCTGACTTTCACTTGTTTGATTATCAATCTAATCTTGAAGGGGAGCTGATTGATGCCATACAAAACGCGGAAGGTAAATATGAGGGGATTGTTTTAAACGCCGCGGCTTACACGCATACCAGTATCGCCATTGCCGATGCGGTGAAAGCGATTTCTATTCCCGTGGTTGAGGTGCATATTTCGAATGTTTTCAGTCGAGAACAGTTCAGGCATAAAAGTTTCATCTCTCCTTATGCTAAAGGAGTAGTTGCCGGATTTGGGTTAAAAAGTTATGAACTGGCACTGTACAGTTTCATGAAATCATAGTTTAATGACACAACACAAAACATTTTTAAATTGGAGTGGAGGCAAGGATGCACTTTTCGCTTTGCATCACAAATCTGAAGAGTTTTCTATAGAAAAATTAGTCACAACTTTCAACAGTGAAAACAACCGCGTCAATATGCACGGGTTGCGCAGAGAGTTGATAGAAAGACAAGCGGAAAGTCTTGGAATTCCTTTATTGCCGATTTATTTGAAGTCCGATATTTCTTTAGAGGATTATAATCAAGTGATGAAGCGTCAATTTGAAAACCTGAAGAAGAGTGGATTCACCCACAGTATGTATGGCGATATTCTTTTAGAAGATTTGATGGCTTACCGGGAAGAGCAATTACAACAAGTCGGTTTGAAAACGGTTTATCCTTTATGGAAAAAAGACACGCATAAAATGATTCGCGATTTTATCGCAGCCGGTTATAAAACGGTGGTCGTGGTTACCAATGATAAATTACTGAGCGCTTCTTTTTGCGGAAGAGTCTTGGATGAAAATTTTCTAAAGGATTTACCGGCTGAGGTCGACCCTTGTGGAGAAAATGGGGAGTTTCACACATTTGTTTTTGACGGTCCATTATTCGAAAAACCAATAGGATTTGAATTTGGCGAAATTGTTCAAAAGAAATACAATCCTTCTGAAAAGGACAAAGAAGAGGATTGTCACCAAGAAGAAACTCAATCTTGGGATACGAATTTTAGTTTTATTGATTTGCTGCCGACTTGAGTTCGTCAAACCGATATTTTTGCTAAAATTATTTTGGTGTTGTTCTTCGCTCTACTTAATATGCTTAAGTATTATTGGAAATCAGTATTTTTAAGTAAAAAACATCGTATTTGCTATAATTTTGATAATATTGTTGCGGATGAACTATATATTTGTACATTCGGTATGAACTAACTATTGCAATCTTAAAAATACTTGTATTATGAGAAACGTAGTGAAGCTTTTTTTGATTTTTATTGTTTTGGGAATAGGAATTCATCAAGCGGATGGACAGATTTATAAAAATGCTATAGGTTTGTCTATTGACGCCGGAGATGGTTCTACAGCTGTTGGTCCTTCCTATAAACACTTCTTTGATGCGCGAAATGCCGGGCAGATTGAATTGCTCTTTGCCGATAACTTAACGATTATTCAACCAAGCTATTCCTTTAACAAAGGGATTCCCGGTGCAGCCGGTCTTAATTGGTTGGTCGGAATTGGTCCTGCTATCGGTTTGAGCAGCGGATCGAGTAATGTGGCAATCCGTCCAAAAGTAGGATTGGAATATAAAATCAACAGTGTGCCTTTGGGATTCTCTTTTGGTTGGGAACCCGCGTTCTGGTTAGCACATGATGCAGACAATAATGTAGCGAGGTTTGGAATTGGATTTAATTACACCTTTTAAATAATTTCTTTCTGAAAGTTTTTGGATAATCGGATTGAAAGCACAGAGAAAGTCATTGCTATTATTGCTGCATCCCGTTTTTAAATAAAAGGAGAATTCATGAAAAAAAGTCAACTGATTTTCAGTTGACTTTTTGCAATGGCAATATTCTGGACTTATTTAGAGAACCTCAAGTTTTCCTCATATTCTCTTGAGTTTCCTGAACCGTCAATAGTTACATCAGTATGACGGATTTTGAACCCGTTAGAATTAAAGGTTTGCACTTTGAATTCTTTTCCGTCGATAGTTAGAGTTTTTTCATCTTCATTGACCATGAAACTTAAAACTTCCTCGTTGTAATTCACGATATAGGTACTATCAGAAGTATTGTTACCTTGTTTTTTGACTTCTTCAATACGGTAGTTTCCATTTAAAGTGACTTCGTTGTTATTCGCAAAATCGTAAGACAAGTTAAAAGTGTCCCCTTCAGAAGTGGTTTTAGTTTCAATTTCGAAACCTTCAACTTCAATTATTTTGATTTCTTTACTGTCAAAGGATTTTAGTTGATATTGTCCTACCAGATTTTCTTTGTTGTATTTGTTACTTCCGTTGTCATCATCACTACTGCAGCTTACAAAAGCTATAGCAAGCGCAAGAAGCATTACGAATTTTAATTTTCTCATGATTTAGGTATTATTAAGAATGATTAATAGGACGCGAAGATACTGATATTTCTTGTTAAATGACAAATAGAGCTTATTTATCGTGATATTTAAGAGAAATTTTAACATTGAAGCATGAAAAGCTACAATTGAAAAACATGGTGAGTTTATAGTTGCTATATCTAAGCTGTAATTTAACTATATAAAAAGACTGCTTTATAAATGAATAATTTCCCCTTGGACGTCAGCGTGATCACTGCCTATAATAATGTCGAAACCAGCTGGTTTTATTTTGAGGCTATTCTCTTGTTTTCCTAAATTTTCCATCAGCGAAAGAATGTGTTTGTAATTTATGGCAGCGGCGTTAAAAACAACTAAGGTCGAATAAATCTCATTTGATGAAACTCGATCTGGATGAATTATACGAAATTTATTTTGATAGACTTCTTCAAGCTTTAAAGCCAATTCCTTTTGCTTATCCACGCAAATATGATTTATTTTTTTAGGCGTGGACGGTTGCTTTCTCGAACGGATCTTATGGGTGCTGCGAGCCAGTTTCAATCCAAAATTGACAATATGTCTTGAAAATTTATCGCGTTCAAAATGTTTTTGATAAAAAATCATCATCGCATCGTAAAATCGTTTTTGATAAACTTTATCCTTTGCAGTGCTTTCACCTTTATAATGTAAAACGGTTTCACTCCCAACGTAATAGTTAAAATAACCTGCTTTTAAAAACTTGTAACTTAAGTCTATATCTTCGCCATACATAAAATAATCCTCATCTAATCCACCCACTTGTAGATAACGATCTTTGCGCATCAGCATAAAAGCGCCGGCAAGGATTTCAATCTTTCCATTTTGATTTTCGGGTAAACCGGAATAATAACCCTTGCTGTTGTTCAATAGCTTTTTTAAGGCGATTTTTGGAGAGGGTATATTTCTTTTGCTCTCCGGTAAAAAACTTCCTCTACCGTCGATTAGCTTAGGACCAATAGCGCCAAAATCTGGATGTTGTTCAGCGAACTTCAATAAATTTTTAAAAGTGTTTTCACCTACAACCGTATCCGGATTTAATAAACAGATATATTTCCCTTTAGCTTCAGCAATCCCAATATTATTTCCTTTACTGAATCCATCATTGTTGGGATTGGCAATCAGTTTGACTGCAGGAAAATGTTGACGTACCAAATCACAGCTCTCATCTTGAGAATTGTTGTCAACGACAATAATCTCTGCCGGCAAATCGATTAAACTCTTCTGTACACTTTCTAAACACAGCAAAAGATGGTAAGGGACTTTGTAATTGAGGATAATAACGGAAAGCTGCACTGATATTTATTTTTTTAAAGATTTTTCGAAAGGAACTCTTTGTAGAATACTCTGGCCCAAAGTAATTTGATCAGCATATTCCAATTCGTCACCTACCCCAATTCCACGAGCAATGGTGGAGGTTTTTATAGGCAAATCCTTCAGTTGTTTATAAATATAGAAATTGGTGGTATCTCCTTCCATCGTACTGCTCAAAGCAAAAATAATCTCCTGAATTTTTCCTTCTTTTACCCGTTCAACTAAAGAAGTAATATTTAATTCGTTGGGACCAATCCCATCCATCGGACTGATTTTTCCTCCTAAAACATGATAAACTCCTCGATATTGGCTGGTGTTTTCTATCGCCATTACATCGCGAATATCCTCTACCACACAAACAATTTGATGATCTCTGTTTCCCTTTTTACAAATCTCACAGATCTCGGCATCGCTGATGTTGTTACAGATTTTGCAGAATTTAATCTTTGTACGCAAATCTGTAATCGCTTTAGCAAGTTCTAAAGATTGTTCTTCAGGACGTTTTAATAAATGTAGCACTAACCGCAAAGCAGTATCTCTACCTATTCCGGGGAGCTGTTTAATTTCTGAAACAGCGTTTTCTAAAAGTTTCGATGAAAATTCCATAACCGCAAATTTATGGTTTTTAAAATTATCAACCATTATTTATTGGGAGTTCGTATTTTGCAAAAAAAATAAGTCCACTTTTTTGTTTAAAACTAACAGCTAAAGCGCGGTATTTGTAACTTAACTTCAGAAAATTTATGGAACCGATACATATTATTCTAATTATTTCAGCATATTTTGGATTGCTAATGCTGATTTCCTATTTCACCGGAAAAGATGATAGCAACGAAGCTTTCTTTAAAGCAGAGAATAAAGCACCTTGGTTTTTGGTGGCATTCGGTATGATTGGAACATCGCTTTCTGGGGTTACTTTTATATCCGTGCCGGGTTGGGTGAGAGATTCGCAGTTCAGTTATATGCAAGTGGTTCTTGGCTATTTCTTTGGTTATCTGGTGATTGCATTTGTTTTGTTACCGATTTATTATCGGCTAAACGTGACTTCAATTTATCAATACTTAGATCATAGATTTGGTAAAACCAGTTATATCACCGGAGCAATTTTCTTCTTTATTTCAAGAGTAATCGGTGCTGCATTTCGTTTGTTTTTAGTGGCAACGGTCTTGCAATATTTTGTTTTTGATGCTTGGAAGGTTCCGTTTTTTGTCACCGTGGTATTATCTATCTTACTGATCTGGCTTTATACTTCTCGAGGAGGAATAAAAACAATTATTTGGACAGATACCCTTCAAACATTATTTATGCTGGGCGCTGTGGTGGCTACCGTTTTTATTATTGCCAATAAATTAGATTGGGAGTTTGCTGATTTTTTAACAGCGAAGGAATTACAGCCTTATACCAAAATGTTTTTTATGGAAGATGTTTTGGCCAAAGATTATTTTTGGAAATCTTTTGTTGGTGGAATGTTTATCACCATCTGTATGACAGGACTTGATCAAGATATGATGCAAAAAAGTTTGGCTTGCAAAAATTTGAAAGATGCACAAAAGAATGTGATGTCTTATAGTATGGTTTTCGTTCCTGTCAATATAATCTTTCTGTTTTTAGGCGCTATTTTATACATTTATGCTGAAAAAGTTGGGATTCTCATACCCGAAAGATCTGATTTGTTGTTTCCCGAAATAGCTTTAAACGGAGGGATTGGAATAGGAGTGTCGATTATCTTTTTATTAGGGTTGATAGCTGCCGCTTACTCCAGTGCTGATAGTGCTTTAACCGCATTAACCACCAGCTTTTGTGTGGATTTTTTAAATATCGAAGAACGCCGAGCAAAAGCTCAAAAATCTTTGAGAAAAAGAGTTCATATTGGAATCAGTGTCTTGCTGATCCTGGTAATCATCGCTTTTAATTATTTCTTAGACAGTAGCGTAATTGATTTACTACTCCGTGCCGCCTCCTATACTTATGGTCCATTGTTGGGATTATTTGCCTTTGGAATTTTCACAAAAATGCAAATCCGCGATAAATGGGTTTTGCCAGTCGCGTTAATTGCTGCAAGCCTAACCTTTATTCTTGGGCAGGTCCCAGCCGAAATGCTTGGCGGATATCATTTTAATTATGAACTCCTCTTGGTCAACGGAGGCCTGATGTTTTTGGGTTTAATACTGATTCGTAGAAAGTAAAACCAACGTACAGGCTTCTTCTGATTCGATATTGTTTTCTTTCAAAATGTCATAGAACTCTTGGTTCTCCGTTCCGGGATTGAAAATTATACGACGTGGATTTAAGCCTACTAAATAATCGTAATATTCCGGTTGGTGTTTCGGACCGACATATAAAGTAATGGTGTCAATATTATCGAATTGCTTTTTCTCTTTGTCAAATTCCACATCGGCTACTTTCCCTTTGCGAAGGCCAATAGCTTTTACGGGGTGATTATGACTGCGCAGAGCGCGAATCGCTTTATTCGAATAACGCTCCTCTTTCTCGGAAGCACCAATAACAAGTGTTTTTTTAGCCATTCTATTTAGATTTTATTTGGTTTAAACTTAAAGAATCCTCGCTTAATAACAAGGAAATTAAATTATTTTTAATCGATGATCGGTGATTTGGTTCAGGAATTCGTAAATCCGCAAAGTCGCCCCTAAAAAAGCTCCTTCCCTTGCCAAGAGAAGGATAGCTTAAAAAACAACTTGTTGGGTTTTAAGCAGGAAGGACTCCTTGTTGAAAACTGTTCACTTTATCTTTTTTGAAAAATCAACTATCAGCGATATCAATCAAATCTTTTCGGCTTATTCAGCTGGTCATAATTGCGAATTGGTATATTTTAATTCGATTGTTTTAGGTGCTTTTTGAAGTAAATAGCCTTATTTCTCTTTACTCAATTGCCCGCTGCACCGCGTCGATAAAAGCTTGTCTTCTTTCGGTAAGCTCATCTGAACTGGCTTTAGGCCAAGCTGCGTATTGTGCGATTACCAGATCTTTATGCGGATCGATATAAATCATTTGACCAAAAATTCCGACAGCGGCGTAACTTCCGTCTTCAAAACGCCACCACAAATATCCATAACCGCCACCTTGATCGTCGGTTTGATATAGCAATGAAGTAGCATTTTCCGAATATTCTTCAGCAAGTATATTTTTGTCTCCGAGTTTACCTTCGTTTAGCATTATGATTCCCAAGCGTGCATAATCTCTTAAACTGGCTGAAAGACCACTTCCGCCGATGTTTAGATCGCTACATTCATCGGCAAGCCAATACGCACAATGTTCCATCCCAAAAGGCTTCCAAATCTTTTCAGAAAGGTATGCTGCCAAACTTTTACCGGTAGCTTTTTGAATTAAAATCCCGACTAAATCGGTTTCTCCTGTGCTGTAATTCCAATGCGTTCCGGGTTGATGTGCGAATTTCAAAGATTTCATATAGGTCATAATATGAGATTCATCGGCTTGGCAAGGACTTTGGTACATCTGTGCTACGTCGGAGTCGGGGTCTTCATAATCTTCGTTCCAAGCAATGCCGGAAGTCATTGTTAATAGTTGACGTACAGTTACTTCCCCGTAATCTTGTCCTTTGAGCTCCGGGATATATTTTTTTAACTTGTCATCTAAACTTTCAATATCACCCTCTTCCAAAGCGACGCCCAAAAGCAAAGAAGAGATTGATTTTGCCACAGAAAATGACGTCCAAAGCATTTCTTTGTCGATTCCGTCTGCATACTCCTCCAATATAATATTATTGTTTTTTACTGCGATAACGCCTTTGACATGATTATCATTCATATAAGAAGTTAAGGTAGTTTCGTTTTCCCACCGAGGAATAATATTTTTTGTCTCTTCAAATGAAAAGAGATTTGAATTAGTTTCAACCTCGATGCTTGGAAATATTTCTTGCATGATAGGAAAACGTCTTTCCTTTTCTTCTTGTGACCAAAAGAGCAAACTCTCAAGCTTCTGTCCCATTGTTTCACCCGGAATGATTGCTCTCTCGTCTTTGACTTCTTGTGTTTCAAGGATTTGACAATCTTGAGCTGTTATGGTTAACGTTCCCAGCGTTAAGAACAAGAAAAATAAAAACTGTTTTTTAAAGGACATATATTCAAAATTTTAATAATTGTGTCGCGCAAAGATAGCAAACTCTTCTATTGATTAGCTCATGAACATTGACCAGTTGTTTTTATTCAATTTACGCAGCTATTTAATCGAAATGCGAACCAACTTATCATTGTTATTGAAAGTAACCTGTTGATTGTCAAGTAGCTTTAAAAAATTATCAAAATAATTCTGAAAAAAGCACCTTCTTTGATTTTAAAACTTTCAGATTTAATAGAGTAGAGAGTTATTCATCCGTAAAACCCTAAGTTTATTGAGGTTATCTCGATGATTTGCGGTTTATTTTTAGGAATACCTATCTTTATGTTTTAATCAATTAAAATATAAAATTATGGATGACAAACGGATTTCTGATGAAATGGAAAAACATTTTGAACAAACAAGTTACCAATGAAGCTTGGAACGCGGAGATTTATCTTGCTTACGGCGCTTGGGCTGATGAAAAAGGAATGGCCGGGCTTGCAAATTATCTTTTCAGACACGCCAAGGAGGAGCGAAATCACATGAGAAAGTTTATGCAGCGTGGGGGAAGGATGAAAATCCAAACCGCTAAAAGATCCGAAAGACTTAGAAAAATGCTTAAACAAACTGTTCAAAGCGGAAGTTGATAATTCCAAGGCGATTTATAAAATACTCGATTTGACATTGGAGGAAAAAGATTGGCCCTCTTGGAATTTCTTACATTGCTTAATCAAAGAGCAAATAGAAGAAGAAAATATGATTACTGAGTTGATTGATAGATATAATCTAATCCGTACAGATGAGAAAATTAGCGGTTCAGATTTAAATGAATTCGATAAGGGGTCAGGTCAAGAAGAAGCTGATATTGCACGCGATTCGATCATTGAAGAACAATAGCATAATAAATCCAATATCTATTTGGGGATTAATTTAGGGAGGGTGAAATTTATTTTCTTTGAATTTAAATAGGATTTATTATATTTCGATTTTGCCTTTCCAATTTTCAAAACCTCCTTCTAAATTATAAATACGTGGAAAACCGTTAAAATCCATCACCATACAAGCCTGTTCTCCACGACTACCGGAATTACAATAAACATAATAAGGTAGTTGTTTATCCAGCTGATTGATTTTATTCATAAAACCTTGTGGATTTTCGACATTGATTAAGATGGCGTTGGGGATATGTCCTTTTTCATAATCATCGGCAGTACGTACATCTAATATTTTTGCTTTTTCATCCTGCTCAACTGCTTTTCTCCACTTTTCTTGAGAGATACTTTCCATATAACTGTTATCTGAGTTTTATTTTTCGCAAAAATAAGGAATTTTGGAGAATGTTTCCTGTGAATTAAGAAAAACTCATCGTAAATAGATCAGTTTGTCAAGGTAATTTGAGATAAATGTTGTTTTTGTTTTGATTGGTGTAATCGATTAAATTGCTTGTTAAAGATTGATAGGTCTGGTTTAAAGCGGGGGATAGATTTCATTTTATAGAAAGAATTGCCTTACTTTCAACGGAAAAATGCAAAATAAATCTTAAATCACTTGTATTGTATAGAAATGTCGTAATTTTGCCCTCCAATTTCAAAGGCAATTTGCATTTACGCAGATATATAAAAGTCCTTTGTAAAAGAAAATTTGTGCAAAAGAAAATTTTATTATTTTCAATGTTGCCACTTATTCTGGTCTGGCTTATTTTAAGTCTTTCAAAAGGAAAACTTTCACAATCAACCGTTGAAGAGGAGTTTGTGGAAGTTGCGGAATTGCAAAACGATGTTGCTTCTACGTCGGATTTGCTTTTCACAGTGGATACAAATCAGGTTGATCTACCTTTACTTCAAAAAGATTATTTCGGATTTAAAGAGGCAGTAGGTTATTCGGAATCGCGCGGTTTTTATCATTTAGTCAATAAATTTGGCTATATGGGAAAATACCAATTTGGTAAAAGTGCACTTGCTTCTATCGGAGTTTATAACACACAGAATTTTGTCAGCGACCCCGCATTTCAAGAAGAGGCATTTTTCGCTTTTACTTCCCGCAATAAATGGTTGCTTAGGCATACAATTGAAAAATATGAAGGCAAGACTATTGGCGGGGTTTTGGTGACGGAATCCGGGATTCTTGCTGCGGCGCACTTGGCTGGTCCAAGCGGGGTGAAACGCTTTTTGTACAGTAATGGAACAAGAAACTTCAGTGATGCTTTTGGTACGCAAATCAAACATTATATGCAAAAATTCGGTGGGTACGATTTGTCAGCGGTAAAAGCCGATAAACACGCCGGTAAGAAATTAAGACGCGAAATTTCAAATGGGCAGCATCAAGCATAAGCTAAATAACTTAAATCGCCTCCCTTTGAATTATAAAAACAGCTGGTTTTTTATGTAAGTCGAGCTTTTCCTTTTTCCACTGCGCTATGTTTTTGGTTTTTATAAATTCGTTGGGCAAAGTGAGTTCTCGACCAATACACAACTTGGTGTGCGGATGTAAAACCTTTTTTAAATCTCCAAACATTTGTTTATTGCGATAGGGCGTTTCTATGAAAATCTGCGCTTGATCTTGCTCTAAAGAAATTCTCTCTAAATTTTTAAGCGTCTTTTTTCGCTGATGTTTATCAATCGGCAAATACCCGTGAAAGGTGAAGTTTTGACCATTCAAGCCACTGGCCATCATAGCTAAAGTGACCGAAGAAGGACCGACCAACGGAACAACCTGAATACCTTTTTGATGCGCTATTTGAACTACTTTTGCACCGGGATCTGCAATTCCCGGACAGCCGGCTTCACTCAGTAAACCCATATTCAATCCTTGCTCACAAGCCTGGAGAAAAGAAGGCAATTCCCTTTCTTCTGTAAATTTATTCAGCAGATGAAATTTTAAATCCGGTTGTGACTTTTCAGGTAGTAAATTTTTGATAAAACGCCTTGCTGTCTTTTCATTCTCTACAATATAATTATCCAGCTCTTCTACTTTTTGCTGAATGATTATCGGTAAAACCTCGTGAAGTGAGCCTTCCCCCAATCCGGAAGGGATTAAATACAATTTGCCGAATTTTGAAGATTGTTTTGCCACAAGGAATGATTTTATGCGATATATGCGGGTTTACTGGATTTTTTCAGCAATAATTTCCGTGGTTTTATCCAGCATATCATAAACTTTATCAAAACCGTCTGTTCCGCCAAAATAAGGATCGGGAACTTCTTTGTTTTCTCCCGGATAAAGTTCGTTTAAAATTAAAATCACTTTTTCTTTATCAGCTTCATTACGAGCCAATTTGATGATGTTTTCATAGTTTGATTTGTCCATTACATAGATATAGTCAAATTCATCAAAATCTGCAGTCGTGAATTGACGACAGCGCTGCTCAGAAATGTCTATGTTATTCTTTTTAGCAACATCAATCGAACGTTGATCGGGTTCTTTATCAATGTGATAGTCGGAAGTACCCGCCGAATCTACAAATACTTTTTTTGGATCAACTTTAGATTTTAAGAGCCCCTCCGCTAAAGGTGAACGGCAAATATTGCCCAAACAAATCATTAAAACTTTTGTCTTCATAAGGTTAATTTTTTATTGAGATCTTCAACATACTTTCTAAATTGTCTGTCGGTAGAGGAGAGGTTGTCCACTGTTTTACAGGCGTGCAATACGGTGGAATGATCGCGTTTTCCAATTTGAGAGCCAATGCTTGCCAAAGATGCTTTTGTCAACTTCTTAGAAAAATACATCGCAATCTGACGCGCTTGAACGATATGTCTTTTACGCGTTTTGGAACGTAAAGTTTCTACATCCATTTGGAAATAGTCGCTGACCACTTTTTGGATATAATCTATAGAAACCTCTCTCTTGGTGTTTTTCACATAATTTCTAACTACGCTTTGCGCTAATTCCAATGAGATCTCACTTTTGTTAAATGAAGAATGCGCAATCAGCGAGATGATGGCTCCTTCTAATTCTCGAATATTGGTTTTGATATTATTACCCAGAAATTCAATGATATCTTCCGGCATTTCTACCCCATCTCGATAGAGTTTGTCATTGATTATTCTTACCCGAGTTTGATAATCCGGATTTTGTAATTCTGCTGACAATCCCCATTTAAACCGAGATAACAATCTTTGTTCAATATCCTGCATATCAACCGGAGCCTTGTCGCTGGTCAAAATAACTTGTTTCCCATTTTGATGCAAGTGATTGAATATATGAAAAAACACATCTTGTGTACCTGTTTTTCCCGATAAAAGCTGAATATCATCTACAATCAGTACATCGATAATTTGATAGAAATGGAGAAAATCATTACGGTTGTTTTTTTTGACCGATTCTATATACTGTTGTGTAAATCTTTCCGCAGAAATATAAAGAACAGTTTTATCGGGATGTTTTTCCTTGATTTCAACTCCAATGGCATGAGCTAAATGAGTTTTTCCTAAACCAACTCCACCAAATATAAGGAATGGATTAAAAGATGTACCACCAGGCTTGTTGGCAACTGCCATCCCAGCAGAACGAGCCAAACGATTGGAGTCTCCTTCTAAAAAGTTTTCAAAACTATAACTGTGATTCAGCTGCGAATCTATTTTGACATTTCTGATGCCCGGAATTACAAAAGGATTTTTTAATTCGGGATTTTTGTTTTTTACCGGAACCCCAACTTCTTGAGAAGAAACTTTTTCTCGTTGTGAACTGGGAATGCTTTCTGTAAAAGGTTGTCTTGTACCCTGTGTGTTTTCCATTCGAATCACATAGACCAGTCTGGCGGTTTTTCCTAACTCACGGGTTAAAGAAACTTTTAAAAGCTTGACGTAATGTTCTTCCAACCACTCGTAAAAAAATTTTGAAGGAACTTGAATGCTTAAAGCTTTATCTTCAAGCTTAACTGCCTCAATTGGGGCAAACCATGTTGTGAAAGCTTGCTCGGATATATTATCTTTTATAAATATCAGGCAATTGTTCCAAACCGATTGAGCAGTTTTATTCTTCATCTTTCCTTCAAAAGAGTTTTGTGGGTTGATATTATTTAATAAAATTGTTCAGAATGAGGGCGTTGTAAAAAACAAGGGTTTTTCTCTTTCTGGGACAACAAAGATGTGAACAAATTGTCTAACAAAAAAATTAATTACCCCTTGAAATATTAAAAGTTTATTCTCATATTAAGAGGATTTTCGAGAAATGCAAGTAAATCGCTATTTAAATTTTAATGTGGATGTCTTATAGATAAATAGGTCATGGTTTGATGTAAGTGGTTGAAAACCTGCTGAATACAAGTTGTTTTCTTAAAGATATAGAAACAAAAGCTTGAAATTAGAAGTTGAATGAACTCATTTTAAACAGTTCTGATTGTTTTTGTTAGTAAAAATTTAACACATTAACGTTTTGTATAAATATATGCTATAATTTCATGGTTGTCGGCGTTTTACATTTAAGATAAAAAAAGAATCATTTTGTATTATGAAGAAAGATTATACCAAACTACGAGTCAGATATTCAGAAACAGACCAAATGGGAATTGTGCATCATGGAAATTATCCCCAATATTTTGAATTGGCCAGAATTAGGTGGCTGGAAAGTATTGGAATTTCCTATAAGCAGATGGAAAAAGAAGGGATTATGCTTCCGGTTTATGAAATGAAAATTAAATATTTGATTCCTGCTTATTTTGATGAAATATTGGAAGTTGAAACTTTCTTGATGGAAAAACCAACGGTGAAAATTAAAATCGGCTACATCATTAGAAATCATAAAAAGGAAACTTTAACTGAAGGAGAAACAACCTTGGTTTTTATGGACAGCGGAACCAGAAAGCCGATAAGATGCCCGGCATATATTAAGGAAAAACTGCGGTAAATAATTCACCAGTAGAAGAGATTGAGTTTTTTAAATCTGAATATACTGCCGTCGTTTCTGAAATTTAGCATACTTAATCCTATCTTTGCGAAAAGAGCATAAAAAAGATTTAGATAAAAATGAATAAAAACGCAGTTTTTGGCTGGGCATCTTTTGCCTCCTTTATCATTGGACTGGCACTTGTTTTATTGGGGTTGTTGAAATACCTCGATTATGCCATCGGTTTTGCTGTGGTTGGACTCGGGTTCTTTGTGTTGTCCTGGGCTTTTCATAATCTAAAAGGTCGGGTTTGAAGTTTTACCTTTTCAGTCATTAGTTATCTGCTATTATGTTTTATAAATCTAAATCTGTCGGTAAAGCCGGTTCTTCTTTCCGCTTTTTAATCGGTACATATAATTCCGTTATCCATTCAGCAGGGTTTTCGGTTTCCTGCCGAGTGACTTTATAAACTTCATAAGCTTTTGCCTGACTGTCTTGCTCCAATTGATTGTTTTTGAGATAAGTATTTATCGCCTCCCAAAGCTTGGGGATATTTTGATAATTTCCTTTTAAAGTTCCCTTTATCACACGTTGACTCTCCTGTGTTCCCATCAAAATATTCTTTTCTGTATCTTCTAATTCTATATCCTTATCGATTTGAATGGGAAGCGCAAATGAGACAATGACATTTTGATGCGCCCTGTCTATGGTGTTATAAATCATAAAAGGAGAGCCTTTTGCTTTTCGGCTTTGATTTTCTAAAAAACTGTGGAGTTTCTCTGTTTGCTCCAATCGATTTTTAGCTATAGATTCAGGTTCATTTTTTAGCGATTGACTGGTATAAACATAATCACGCCCAGCTGTCGTTTTTACACCATCAACATTAATCGAATAAACCTCCATCTTTTTAATAACTTCTTCTTTTAAGCGATTTAGGTTTTTTTGAATGCGACTATCAAAGTGTTTCTGTGCCGAATCTCCTTTAAATAATCGAAAAGCCTTCGCCTTAAAATCTAATTTCCCATTGATTTCTAAATAGACATAAGTGGTGTCGCCTTCCTTGTTGAAATCCCACTTTGTGCGATAACTGGTACTGCCAATTCGTTCTTCAAAATTTCCTTTTTGCTCGATAAGAGAACTGCGCTCCACTTTGGTATTGATTAAATCTCCAGCAATATTGGACTCTTTATTTTTCCAAGTGAAAAAAGCGTCGTCACCGGTAGTTTTTTCTGAATAATGGAGTTGCATGTCGTTGTTTTTAAAATCAGACCAGCTCTCCCAATTTTTTAAATTATTGATCTCTTGAAAGACTAAATCTCGTGGAGCTTTTAACTCCACGTTTTCATTATAGGTGAATTTTCCATCTATTAAAGCAACATAAGCCGCTCCGCCAACAAGGATGATTAAAATTAATAACAGAAAATATTTAAGTAACTTCATATGATATACGCTGAGATGTGAGCATAAATATAAGCTTATTTTTAGGAATTTAACAAATTGATGAGGAAATAAATCTTTCTTTAAATAAGAGGAACCTTTCCTGCTTAGCAATTCAAATAGGATTTAATTGGAAAGCTGTCTTTTCTTTGACAAAGGATAAAGAACTTATTTGCTGTTATTCAGTAACGGAAAAGCAAAATCAAAGCTCTCCTTAAAAAGGAGTAGAAAAATCCTTAAAACGCAGGTTTAGGGATTTTGGAGTTGGTTGTAGCCTTAATCAATCCTTTGTCTCAACCTTACGATCACGCATCAACCCATCATAAATATGTTTCAGATTGTACTGCAAATAGGTAAGGTAGGTATCTGCTACTTCTCCGGGTTTCCCGAGTTCATCACTATAAATAGCCGGATAATAAATCGGAACGCCTGTTTCTTTTGATACGGTTTCCATCGGTCTGGAATCCACGTTTGATTCTACAAATAAAACCGGGGGATTGTATTTTTTCACAAAAGCGATAGCGTTTTTGATTTGATCTGGCGTACCATTTTCTTCGGTGTCAACCGCCCAGATAAAACCTTCTTGTAAACCGTATTCTTGGACAAGATATTGGAAAGCTTGTTCACTTGCCATAAAATAACGGTTTTCTTGTGGTATACTGGCAAATTTCTCTCGATATTCGGCTTCGACCTCTTTTAATTTTGCCAAGTAATCTTCCATGTTTTTTTGGTAGAATTCTTTGTTGTCCGGATCAACAGCAATCAGTGACTCACCAATGGTTTTTGCCATTTCAATCCCAACAACCGGACTGATAAAAGAATGTGGATTCACTTCTTCATTCTTAATTTTTCCCTCGCCAATTAAATAAATCGGTTCAACATTCTCGGAAGCTTTTACGATACGGTTTTTATCGGCGTTTACAGATTTTGTGAGTTTGGAAAACCACCCGTTATCCCCGCCTTCTAAATGCATTCCATTCTGAACAAAAAGATCGGCATTGGTAGCGAATTTGATGTCTTCCGGCACAGGCTCATATTCGTGAGGATCTGTTCCTACCGGCGCCAGATTGTGAACTTCAATCGAGTCTTTCCCAATTTCATACAAGATGTCTGTCAGAATAGAAAAACTGGAAATCACTTGAACTTTTTTGGGTTTTTTATCCGGAGCTTTATCCTGACAAGATATAAGAATTAAACCCGCAAGAATAAATGAAAATATATAACTGATTTTTTTCATAATATAACTAGTGTTTAGATTTAAGCTGTTTTATGTCCGTTTTTATTTGAATGTTGCCATAACAACCCTGTTTTTGGATTGAATAAAAAAACGATTAGAAATATAACCGAAGCGGTGAGGACAATCACTACCCCGGATGGTAAATTGTAAGTAACGCTCAAAAACAATCCGATTACTGCAGAAATTGCACCGATAAGCGCAGATATCCATAGCATAGTTGATAAGTTTTGAGTGAGTAAAAATGCAGTGGCAGCAGGAGTAATTAGTAAGGAAACTACTAAAATAACGCCTACGGTTTGCAAGGAAACTACGGTGATTAAAGTGAGCATCACCATTAATAAATAATTGATCATTTTTACCGGGAAGCCACTGGCTTTTGCCATTACCGGATCAAAAGTAGTTAATTGTAGTTCCTTGAAAAATAGAAAAATGGATAGTAAAACAACCCCGGCTACTACTTCGGTTAAAATGCGGTCGGGCTCGGTGATGGTCAACACATTACCAAATAAAATGTTGTTTAAATTAATCGGACTTTGGATTTTCGTGACCAATAAAATCCCTAAGGCCAAGAAAGCAGAAAACACAATGCCTATAGCCGAATCCGATTTGATTTTACTCTTATGCTGCACAAACCCAATTCCCAAAGCTGCCATAATACCAAAAGCTACTGCCCCAAAAAAATAGCTGATATTTAAAATATAGGAAATAGCTACTCCGGGTAAAACAGCATGTGAAATTGCATCGCCCATCAAGGCCAATCCGCGCAAAACGATGAAGCAACCCACCATGCTACAAGCAACCCCCAAGATTAAAGAAGTACTCAAGGCATGCTGTAGAAATGGATATTCGATCAAATCGTTGATAAAAGTCTGTAGAGCTTCTCCCATGGGGGTAGTATATTCTGATTAATTAAATAATGGGTTATCAAGAACTTCAAAAGTCTTTTTTAAATTTTCTTTGTTGTAAACAGTTAGGGTTTCTCCATAAGCAATCACAGTTTTATTGATCAGAATCACCTCTTCAAAATAACGACGAACCTTACTGAGATCATGGTGCACCATAAAAATAGCTCTACCTTCTTTAGCCAACTGCTTTAATAAGTTTATGATAATATCTTCACTATTGACATCAACCCCGACAAAAGGTTCATCTAAAAATATCAAATCTGCATCTTGAACAATAGTCCTGGCAATGAGTACCCGCTGAAATTGACCTCCCGATAATTCTCCGATTTGTCGATCCTCCAATCCGACTAATCCCACTTGTTCGATAGCCTTTTTTGCTGCGGTTTTTTCTGTTGCTCCGGGTCTTTTGAAAAACCCCAATTTCGGATAGGTTCCCAGCAATACACAATTCAACACGCTGATAGGAAAGTCTAAATCCAAATCTTTTTTCTGCTCGACATAAGCTGTTTTTTTTGCCCAGTACTTGATGGGCTTTCCTCTAAACCTGACTTTCCCCTTAACGGGAACTATTCCTAAAACCCCTTTGACAAAAGTAGTTTTTCCGCCACCGTTTGGACCGATGATTCCGCAGATTCCACCGAGATCCATCTGTAAATTCACCTCGGATAAAGCCTCCACACCATTGGAATAAGTGACACTAAGGTTTTGAATTTCTAACATCCTATTTGAGCAATTTATTTAGATTAGCCTAAATAATTTATTTCATCTGCAAAATTACTTGTTTTCTAAAGGTTTAAAAAGTAATTGTGATTATTTTTTGATACTTGAAAGTATTTGATGATTTTGGGTCTTCGCTTTTTTTCTAAATAAAGCTTTACGGTAGAAACTTATCGTAGTTATTACGCAGAGTTTCGCAAAGGTTTCGCAAAGTTGCGCGAAGGAAACCTTGGCGGTTCTTTGCTTCTTGGCGCAGCTTTGCGGTAGAAGCTTATCGTAGTTATTACGCAGAGTTACGCAAAGGTTTCGCAAAGTTTTGCGAAGAAAGCCTTGGCGACTCTTTGTTTCTTGGCGCAGCTTTGCGGTAGAAAGAGTGAATTAATATAGGCCTGAGTTATTACTCAAAATGGAGTTTATGTGTTTTTTCCACATCTTGATTAGTATTTCATATCTTAGTTGCAAAAACTCAGTAATAATAAAAGCGTTTACCTCTCAACATAAATAATTATGCCCCTAAAAATATTAGCCACAGGAGATTTTCACATCGGTAAAAAATCTTCCGCGGTCCAACAAGAGACTGAAGAAAGTGCCACAAAATTCACTTGGCATAACATTGTTGATTATGCAATTCATCAAAAGATTGATGTTTTAGCACTTACCGGTGATATTGTCGATCAAGACAATCGGTATTTTGAAGCGATTGGGCCGTTGCAAAATGGATTTGAAAAATTAAAGCAAGCCGGTATTTCGGTATTTATGGTCGCGGGAAATCACGATTTTAATGTACTGCCGGAATTGACCAATACAGAAAAGTATAACAATGTCCATTTATTAGGCGCTGAAGGAACTTGGGAGCAAAAAACCTTTGTTAAAAACGGAGAGGAAATTCAATTTGTGGGGTGGTCTTTTCCCACAAGACATTTTCGGGAAGATCCTTTTTCAACTTTTAATTTAGAAATAGATGCCAATAAAACTACAATCGGACTTTTACACGGAGAAGTAGATGTCCCGCTCAGTAATTATGCGCCGATAAATATGACCAGTTTTTCAAATCGAGCGGTGGAGGTGTGGATTCTCGGTCATATCCACAAACCTCAATTTTTGCAAAAATCTGAACCGACCGTGTTTTATCCCGGATCTCCTCACGCTTTAAGTGCTAAAGAAACTGGACCACACGGACCGTATTTACTCACTGTGCAATCTTCCACGAACATTCAAATTGAGCAAATTCCATTATCACCCGTACGATATGACAAACTTAAGATTGACGTTACCGATAAAACGACCAAAAACGAAATTCGGGATTGGGTCATTGCTAAATTGATTGAAGATGCGCAATCAAAAATAGTGGAATTAGAAAATGTTTCCTTTTTGATATACGATCTTGTGCTTGTTGGTCAACACAGTAGAATAAGCGAGTTAGAAACTTGGGTCACTCCAATCATCGATGATTATAATCAGGAGTTAGGTCCGACAGAAACACAGATGTCGGTTAGAAAGATAACGTTGAAGATAGAGCCGAAAGTGGAAAACATGGAAGAACTCGCGCAAGAAGCTTCGCCGGCCGGAGTTTTAGCCGAAACCATTCTTGCTTTAGAACGAGGAGAGGAAACTGAATTTGCAAATGATATGATGAAAGAATGGAAATCAAAACAGCTTGCGCTAAAACAAACCAGTGTTTATCACCCGTTGCGAACCGGAGAAAGGTTTGACTTGGAAGAAGAGGACAAACAAATGAAACAATATCTGTTAAACGAATGCAATCGGATGCTAACCACTTTAATCCAACAGCAAAATCAATGAAAAAAACGCCTTACATCTTAAAAGAACTTTCGATTCATAAAATGCCCGGATTTCCAAGGGGTTTAAAATCATTGCAGGATTTAGCCGGTCAGGTGAATATTATTGTAGGTCCAAACGCTTCCGGAAAAAGCTCTACCGCTCGCATGATTCAACAACTCATCTGGCAAAATAACACCAAAGGAATAGAGGCTGAAGCATCGGTTAATCTCGAGGAAGATTCGTGGGAGATAAAAATTGATTCTGGGAGATCACTGGTTCAGCGCAATGGAATTGATGCGGAATTTATCGGGCTTCCAACAGCAGAGGGGCAACATCGATATTTATTGGCCTTACACAATCTGGTAGAAGGCAAAGAAGCAGATTTAGCCAAAGAAATTGCCAAACAATCTATCGGCGGATTTGATTTGGATGCTGCACAGGAGACTTTGAATTATTCTTCAAGATTCTTTAATAAAAGCAATTCGGAATATAGAGAATTTAAAAAAGCAGATAAGAAATATAAAGAAGTCCGCAATCAACATAAGGAATTAGAAAAAGAAGAAGAGCGACTGACGGATTTAAACTCAGAAAAAAATAAAGCCTTACTTGCCAAAAAATTACAGGATTTTTATGAGAAAGTTGCTGATTATTTAAAGTCCAAGTCAGCATATACTTTGCTGGCCGAAGAACTCAATGCATTTCCGAAATCGATAAAAAACTGCTCTGGCGATGAATATGACCGTATTCAGGAATATGAGAATCAACTTGAAGAATATCGAATAGCGATAGTGAAAGCCAAAGATGAAATCGAAAAAAGTCAAGGTGAATTAAACATGCTAAAAATTCCGGCGCATGGTATTGAGCATATTATTATCGATGAAATAGAAGAAAGATTAGGTCGGATGAAGGAGTTCGAACGCGATATTCAAGCGCTGAAAAGCAAAATTTCCGGGTTTAAAGAAGAAGAGAAAATAGCTTTAAAGACTTTTGACGATTCCAATGATACTACAAAGTGGAAAGGTTTAAAACTATCAACGATCAGTGGACTTGATAAAATGCTTCAAGACGCCCATCAAGTTTTAGGTGAAAAGGAGTTTTTATTGGCAGAAATAAAGTTGCTATCGGAGGAAGCACAAAATCAAGTTGACCATAAACATTCCGACAGTACCTTCATTCAAGGCATAAAAACCTTAAGTGAATGGTTGAAGGAACCAACCGGTGGTAAAGGCATCACAACTGAAATGTTGGTTTTAATTTCGGTAATAGGAATTATAACAGCATTGCTTACTCATTTTTTCGGCGGAATTGGATTATTGGGATTGATCTTGATTGTTATACTTTTCATCTATGCGTTTTTGACAAAAGACAAAAGTTCAGATACGCTTCAGTTTCGCGAAAAGGATTTTGTGAATTCCGGACTTAAAGCGCCATCATCTTGGAATACAGAAAATGTAGTCAGAAGACTTGATGAGCTGATTAAAAACCTCAGTGATTTAAAAGAAGCAACAAAAATCGGTCAAAGATTGAAAGGATGCAGAGATAGTTTAGATAAACTACAACCCAGAATTGATCAAATAAACAAAACCCGCGAGCAATGGATAGAAAAACTACAAACCGATCCGGGTTTTCCGGATAGTGAGTCCAATGATTTTAGCAGTTTATACTGGTTTTTGCAACAAGTAAAGAAATGGCAAGAAGCAAACACTCAGAAAGAATCTTTAGAAGCTCAAAAGAAAGAAACAATTGCGCAATGCCAAGAGGAGTTAGACAAAGTTAATGTCTTGTTTGAAAACGCAAACTTTGAGGTGGTGAAGGATGCCACTGAAGCTAAAGCAAAGTTTGGGGAGTTGAAAACACAAGAGGGTATTCGCTATGAAGAAGCTCGGATAATTGAACAGAAAAATGGAGAGATTAAAAACTTGGAAGAATCAAAGCGTAAACATAAAAAACAGCTTTCCAATATTTATGAAAAATTAGAAATCCAAACTCCTGATAAAGCAGTAGTTCGGGAATTGGTCGAAAAATTAGAGGATTATAAACGAGTTTCCAAAAATCATTTTGCGGCTGAGCAATCGGCGATAAAGAATAAAAAAACTTTAAAAGAGCATTCGTTATACTCTAAATACAAAGAGAAAACAAAAGAATTAACGATTGATCAAGTAAAGGAAAAAGCAAATCGACAAAAAGAAATTGCAGATGGTTTAGAAAAAATTCAAAGTGAAATCACCAGAATTGAAACTTTAATTCAGCAGAAAAAACAAGGACATGAATTGGAGGATTTGCTGAATGCGAAAGAAGAAGCGCTGGATGATCTTTATGAACTTTATGAAAACAATTTGTCTGCTGTCACAGGAGATTTGATCACCCGTCGCTTAAAAAAAGAAACCCAGCACAAAAACCGACCAAAAGTTTTTAGACGCGCAGATCAGATTTTTAATAAAATCACCAATGGTCGGTATGAACTGAGATTGGCAGATAAAGGAACTTCGAGTTTTCGTGCGTATGACACGGTGTTGAAACTCGGTCAGGATTTATCGCAATTGTCAACCGGTACACGTGTTCAATTATTGATAGCGGTTCGATTGGCTTATGTAGAAACCGTGGAGTCTTCCATAAAATTGCCATTATTAGCCGATGAACTTTTAGCCAATAGTGATGACCAACGCGCAAAAGCTATTATTGAAGCTTTAATCGAAATCAGTCGCGAAGGACGACAGGTTTTCTATTTTACTGCACAAGCCGATGAGGTCAGGAAATGGTTGACGCATTTAGAACCAACCGAAATCGATTATAAAGTGATTCAATTAAATACGGATTCGAGTGAGTTATACGATCACAGCGATTTTAAAATAGATCTGAGTAGTTTTGATTTCATCGAAGATATTCCTTCTCCCAACGGAAAATCCCACGAAGAATATGGAGATAACATTCAAATTCAGCCTTTTAATTTGCTGATGCAAAATGAAACAGAACTACCGTTGTGGTACTTAATCGATGAGGTCGATGTTTTGTATAATTGTCTTCAGCGAGGAATAGAAACTTGGGGACAATTGGCGAGTTTTTATAATTACGGCGGAAAGATTCAGGGATTAGAAAAAGAAGGATTTCAAGAATTAGCTAATCACATCGAATTATTAATAAGATTCCAAGACCTATATCGCAAAGGTCGAACCAGACCCATTGACAGCGATGTTTTGGCGAATTCCGGAGCCGTCACCGATATTTTTATGGAACAAGTGGTGGAGAAGTTAGAAGAGTTCAACAGAGATCCAAAACAATTGATTCAAGCTTTAAAAGCAGGAGAAGTACCGCGATTTAGAACTGACAATATTGATGAATTGGAGCAATATTTAATGACAAAAGGATATATCGACGACGAGGAACAACAGGAGCCGGACGACATTTTGATTCAGCTTCAAGCGTTTATTTCCAATAACGATATGCAGATAGATAAAGCAAAAAGTTTTATCGAACGGGTTTTGCAGTCAAAATAACTTTCAAGGAGGATGGATAAACTTTTCCAAAGACCAAGGAAGATTCGAGAGCTTTGGAAAAGTACTTACAAAGCGAATCCCTACTTTTTCAAAGTTTTACAACGCTTCACAAGTACTTTGGAAAAGTTCAAACGCGAAACCTTAGTAATTGCTTTCGTGACTTGAATTCAGCCATAATATCTCAATCACTCATCAACATACTAAACGGATCAATAGAAAAACCGATTTGAAAATATCCTGTAGGATGTTGGCTATTTTTATAAATATGATCTTTCGTTGGTTTACCTTTTTCCGTCAGTCGATTACTGATGAAGTTCTGAAGTCCTCCACGAAACGTTCCGATAAGGAAATGATTAAAACGATGTTCAAGGATAACCCCCGTTTTAATTTCCAATTGACTGTACTCGTTTGTTGGCGGAATACCCGGACTATCGGAATTGACATAAAAACCGGTGGCTCCAAAAGTACTACCCAAGGATAAACGACTGTTTTTCCCAATAGGTCTGCGGAATAACAAACGTTGTGGCAAAATAAAATCCAATTGCCATTTAGAGTTTTTAATTCGATGACTGTATGAAAAAGTTGGGAAAAATGGAATTTGAGAAGTTGGATCAATAATAACTACTCCTCCTAATGTCAGCGTCGTTCTTTTGGTTTGTGTGAGGATAAATGAAAGGCCGACAAATCCTTTTATACGTTCAAAACCATTGTTATTACCATCTAAAAACACCGAAGCATTATAGATAACGGATTTGTCAAAAAGCTTTGAAAAATAAGTGGCGCTTAATGCTGTGGTGAAATAGTGAAACTTTTCCCTTCCTTGTTTCTCAAAAACCTGGGTGTCGGATAAATCATCGAAATCCGAAAAATCAAACCGATGATAAGCATACCTTCCGGAAGCCAGCAGTGAGAAACCTCCTTTTATAAATACCGGAAAATTGATAGCTCCTTTAAAATTGGATTGATTTTTTATTTTTCCCTGATTAAAATCCTCTTCAAATAATTTGGAGTCCATACTTCTGTTGAAGCTCTGACCATATTCAAAGTTTAAAATTCTCGTACTGGGAAATTTTTCCTTGATTCCTCTAAAGGCAGTTTCCTGAACAGAATCTTTAGATTTATTATTCGACTCTTGCGCTCGACTGATTTCTGGAAAGAAAAAAGCCGCAAACAGCGCAAGAAATAGTAGAAAATAAACTTTCATCGAAAATTAATCAACGCCAAAAATAGGTAAAACTAAAGACTTGAGATGGAATAAAAGCTTTTTCACCATTGTAGGAATTCAGCTCTAACAGAAATTTTACATAGGCAAGGTTTATACTCCTTGAATTTAGCTTTGGTCAAAACAAGATGAAAAATTTGAAATAGGCACGAATCTATATAGAAATTGTAGAAACATTTTTGATCAACAGGAATTGGCTGTAAAAAGAAGACGAAAGATTACAGAAGATTTTTCTTTCTGACCGGTTTACAAAATAAAAATCCAGTATCCGGGTTTTTAGAAATTATCTGTTAATCTGATAAAACACTTATGTTTGGTCGAAATATAATCAGTTGTTTTTTATGACACTTTACAGATATCTTATCACACTTTTATTAGGATTGCTGTTGATTTCATGCAACACCGACAAAAAAGACAAGTCTACCAGCACCCAAGCTCACAACAAAATAAAATTAGTTTCAAATGATAAATATATTTCTGATCTGCCTGAAAATGCAGTTTTTATCGGTCAAAATATAGATGATTTTATCGGTTATGTTCCAAGTCTGTATGATGTGAATAAAGAAAAGATTCAGTTAGAAGGTGCTGATTATGATGTTTTCAATGTTTATGAGCAGGATGAAAAACTATTTGCGGTAGAGCCCAAATTTGACAATCCGGATGTGGTGTGGAGGATTTGGATTTATAGCCCTGAATTAAAAACGGAAAAAGAAATTGGTGTAGACGCTACATTGGCCGATATAAAATCAAATTATACAATTGAACATATCGGTACAGAAGAAAATTTAAATATAAAAGTTAAGAACTCGAGTATAGCTTTTATTATGGACAGCTCAAAACTTCCCGAAAATTGGTGGAAAAATATGGATACCGAAGAAATTCCTGATAGCTTACCGGTTAATAAAATGATTATTCAAAAACCGGGGAGTTATCTTCTTATAGAAAAAGACAAGAAATCAAAGTAGGTTGTTTTTTTGCAGAAGAGGTGGGTCTATCTGAATAAAGTGAAAATTAATAGATGTAGTTTGTTTAGGTCTTTCAACAAATTGATTTTTTATGAATCAATTTAACCTTCTGTAGACCTTAATTTTAATTCGGAAACAAGGTAGGGGAAGAAATCATAAGGGAAACTCTTGTCATTTAATTTGGCTCAATAACAATATAGTCTTATTTTTATAAATTAATTAACACATCGAATTTTAATTATGACAAAACAACTACCAAAGAAAAAAACTTTATTGACCCTTGTTTTTATGTTGCTGACGTTCGTGGTTTCTATGAGCGCACAAACGAATTTACAACTTCGAGCCTGGGAAACAGCTGAAGGAAATCTGTATACTAATGATAATTCAGAATATTTTTACCAATCCACAGCGGTTGAAAATTACTGTGAACCTTGGTTGTTTTGTAGTAGTGCTTTTATGATTTCCAATGTCAGTTTTGAAGAAATTGATAATGATAGCGGATGTGGTGAAGATGGTTATAGCGATTTTACAGACCAGGAAGCCACTGTCACTGCCGGAGAAACCTATACTATTGCTGTGACCGTAGGTGGGGTCACAGATTATGCTGATGACGCTGTATCGGTTTGGATTGATTATGACGGCAGCGGAAGTTTTGATGCTGATGAGTTTACCCTTGTCGGAGTTGGGTCTGAAGAAACTTTCTCCGCGGATATTACAATTCCTGAAGAGATAGAAGGTGGTGTTTATCGGATGCGAGTAAGGGTGGTTGCAGTAATTGGCACTGGTGGAGGTGGTGATCCCGCTACTTGGGATATGGCTTGTGATGAAGGTCTGGATGGAGAAACAGAAGATTATAGTATTGTCGTGACCGGAGAAGAGGTAAGTTGTTTGGAGCCAACAGAAATCATTGTTGACGAAGATGAAATCACCGATCAATCAGCTGAGGTGACTTGGACCCCCGGTGGAGATGAAACCCAATGGGAAGTCATCTACAATGAAGCAGGTTTCAATCCTGATACCGATGGCGAGGTTATCGTTGTTGATGATATACCCGAAACAACCCTTAGTGATTTAGAAGAAGATACCCCTTATGATGTTTATGTCCGTGCCGTTTGTGAAGATGAAAACTACAGTGATTGGGTTGGTCCTGTGTCTTTCAATACTACTCTTGATGTGGAAAATCACAACTTCGAAAACTTCACTTTCTATCCCAATCCCGTTAAAAACCAACTGACTCTGAAAGCCGGAGAACAGATTGAAAGTGTAACCGTGTATAATTTATTAGGGCAGAAAGTTATTAAATCTAATCCGAACACCTTGCAAACACAAATTAATATGGAAAACTTGCAAGCAGGCATTTATTTAATGCGCGTAACTGTAAATAACATGCAAAAATCTTTTAGAGTTATCAAAAAGTAAGGGGATTCTCAAATGTGAAATTGTTTATGACGTGCAAATTGGATGAGAAACTCAAAGAGCTCAAAGAAATATGATAGACAATTTAAGGCTCGTCATATTAAAATGATAAACGGATTTATTCAATATTATAAGGTTATGTTGTAGAATAATGTAGAAATTTATTATCTTTATCAAAATCAATTTTACGACAAATGGATCTACACAACATTTTAAAAAATCTAAATCAAGACGAAAAGGTCGAACTGGCGCAAC